>Reeses_p2__coassemble_923_pt1 | contig 98028 bp, 74 predicted proteins | sample Reeses_p2__metabat2_low_PE_030 | metagenome-assembled genome bin Reeses_p2
ACACAAGCTTTATACTCTTCGGAATAACCAGGTTTCAGAACTACTCGGCCCGTTTCATTGAAAACCACTTCCGACGATAACGGATTTACCTGTAGAGAATGTCTTCCTTTATCCAATCGAGCGAGCCAACCCCGCCAACTGACCATATACGGCTACACGCAGAACTTTGACAACCGACGTGCAATGACCCTTACGCCTGATAATGCTTTATAATCTTCCACGCTGCTTTTTCTCATGAGGTAAAATCAGAAAGCCAACCGGCCTCAGCGATTCATTGCCCCGCAATGAGGACAGATGCCTTTACTTTGCAGCTTTCCGCCGCAGGCCCCACACCGATACCGCTCACTATACAGAGAATGATACAGTTGCCGCAAAAACTGCCCACAAAAAACAGCCAGAAACAGATAACCTACGTAATAATGAGTAGTAAAGATAAAAAAGAAATAACACAAGATACAAGCAGAGGCCAACCCCAAGAGGTAAACCACGGCAGACAGAGGAGACAACTGATGAAATGCATCATCAACAGCAGCCAGCAAAACAATGATAAAAAGCCAGATACTGATTAAGAATAAAGAGAGCACGAAGGGCACCTGAAAAGGAGATAACGTGGAATTATAATAAAAATGCTCCCACGTTTCGGGTGCAAACACCTGCATACTCTCGTAAATGGTAGCACTACCTGCCATAAGCAAGCATAACAATAACGGATAAAAACTATCGATATCATTAAAATAGACCAATCGAAGACGATGATTTCGAAAAGATGAAATCAACCAAATCCCGATAAATAGAGCCAGCACAAACAGAAAATAAGAGGCATGCGTGCGACTGAACAAATGGATGAATACTGACACACTATCGGTAGGAACAAAGGCTTGCTTCATCTCAGATTCTCGTATCCACCCCTGCACGTCTTGCGAATGAGCCAATTTAACCCACACACTATCCACCGAATCTTGAGGATGAACGGCAAATTCAGCCACCACCACTTTATCTCCGCGATACAGACGGTTATACTTATCTAATACAGGCCAACAAGCTAACTGCACAGAATCTGCATACAGTTCCAGGTTTGTATTCCACGTATAGTGGTATCGATATAAATATGACAGAGAATCACGAGTATGGCAACTAAGTACTTCTGTATCGAGATCCTGATACGTATACTGACAGGCAGACAAACCCATCAGCAGAAAAATCATCCATCCGTAAATCAATACTTTCATCCCCTCCTCCGACTACTAGCCTGACTATTTGTCTGCTCATCGGCACAAACCTTCATCTGGCAGTTCTTACAATCGAATTCCAAGCGAAACCGACGGCCGTCGGTTCCCACCAAATAATAAGGTTCACGATACGGAGAACGTCCGTGTTGATGAGTTGGACACCACCCCATGCTATAGCGCAAACAATGCTTGCAAAACATCAACACCGCCCCAGGAACAGACTGCTGTTCAAAGGCTGGTGCTATACGAGTAAGCCCATGTTGCTGATAGAATCCCAAGGCCTGCCGATTCATCACATTTCCCAGATAAGTAAGTGAGGAAGCCGGGAAAAGGTGTTGTGTTTCTTTCCACACTGCCCGTTCATGTTGATAAGTAAGACGTCGAGTGACCGTCAATTTCTCAATAAGTTGACGACGCCAATCGGCCAATACTGAAGATGGGATAAACCAATTGTCCGACATACAGACATCCACTCCCAAGGCCCCCCCCTTCTTATCTTGCAACACCTCATAAGGAGTATTGCCCAACTTCATCAACTGAGTGCATAAATTAGCTTGCTGAGGGCTTCGTGCCAACTCCTTTTCATAGGGAAAAGAAAGGCAGACCTGATGACCATCCGCATCGGTTACAGTGAGAGAAAAGCCCCAGGAAATATCACATAACTTCCATGTGACCGCTATCTTACGATCGGCAGATTTGCGGCTCAGCAAGCGCTCGAATTCCTGGCTAAAATTACGATATAAGGGAGTCTTAGGACGAATACGGGACACCTCGCCTGCCGGATAAAGTTTATTGCCATCCACCCGGTTTACCCGAAAGCCGTGCAAAGCCCCCTGCTCATCAAGATAACAAACTCCATCACCGTTATGAAAAGGTTTCAGCCCGGCCACCACCAGATAGTTTCCCCGCTGTTCTTTCAGCGTTCCCATGGCCTCACCTAAAGACTTTGGAGTGTCAAAAGAAGCTATATCCGGCGTACGCCCTTGTAAAAAATAATGCGTAAACCCACGGCTGAAACTCTTGTCGAGCTGCGGAGTAAACGTGTATCGACTAACGCCGGAAGAGGCACGCGTATATTCCTGACGTCGAGCAAAGATAGCATCTAACTTCTGCCGATAAGCAGCCGTCACATTTTTCACATAAGACACCTCCTTCAGCCGGCCTTCTATCTTCAGCGAAGTGGCACCGGCATCGAGCAGTTGTTCCAACACGTCACTCTGATTCATATCTTTCAATGAAAGCAAGTGTTTATGCTGCGCTATCTGCCGACCATCGGCATCTTCCAAGCTAAAAGGCAAACGGCAGAACTGGGCACACTCCCCCCGATTGGCACTGCGTCCGAAACAAGCCTGACTGACATAGCACTGTCCGCTATAACTTACACATAAAGCTCCATGTACAAATACCTCGAGCACAGCCTCAGGACAAGCTTCATGAATCTGCTGAATCTCATGCAACGATAATTCACGTGCCAGAACAATCTGCCGGAAGCCTGCCTGATGAAGGAAATTCACCTTCTGAGGAGTACGGTTATCCATCTGCGTACTGGCATGCAGCGGGATAGGCGGAAGATGCAGACGAGTAATCCCCATATCCTGCACAATAAGTGCGTCAACTCCTGCCCGATAAAGATCCCAAATCATGCGTTCGGTTTCGGCCAACTCTTCATCTTTTAAAATCGTATTAACCGTAACATAAATACGCACACCATACAGATGTGCATAATCCACCAAAGCAGCAATGTCTGCCAGTGAATTACCTGCCGAAGAACGAGCTCCAAACTTCGGCGCTCCTATATACACTGCATCGGCTCCATGATCCACAGCCTCCTTGCCACACTCCAAATTCTTGGCCGGAGCCAGCAATTCTATCTTTCGTTGCTTTATCATCCGTCGTAATTACTTAATTTCGTCAATATTATAGGGAGTTTCCTGATAAACGTAATAATTCAGCCAATTGGAAAAAAGCAAATTGGCATGGCCGCGCCAACGTACCAATACGCCCTGTTCAGGATCATCATTCACATAATAATTTCTAGGCAGTGCTATAGGCAATCCCTTATCTAAATCACGCCGATATTCCGTATCGAGCGTCAAAGGCGAATATTCTGAATGCCCAGTAACAAAAAACTCACGTCCCCCACGTGCCATAACCATATATACGCCAGCCTCATCAGACTCTGAAAGAAGGGTAAGTTGGGGTACCTTCAAAATATCTTCCCTACGCACTTCTGTATGACGGCTATGAGGCACAAAAAAAACATCATCGAATCCGCGGAATATGGGATGCAACGGCAAGAGCGGCCGGTGCTTGAAGATGCCGAACATCTTATGCGGCAACGCATACTTGGGCACACCGTAATGATGATACAACCCCGCCTGAGCAGCCCAACAGATATAAAGAGTAGAAGTGACGTGTGTACGTGCCCAATCAAATATTTCCTTGATTTCATCCCAATAGGTAACCTCTTCAAAGTCCATCTGCTCTACAGGTGCCCCCGTAATAATCATCCCGTCGAACTTTTCACTACGCATCTGTTCAAAATCTGTATAAAAAGCCAGCATATGTTCTATAGGCGTATTCTTAGAAGTATGACTTTTGATTTTCATAAACTGAATCTCCACTTGCAGAGGTGTATTGGAAAGCAAACGTACCAAATCAGTTTCTGTAGTAATCTTCAGCGGCATCAGGTTGAGCACCACAATACGCAACGGACGGATATCCTGCCTCTTGGCACGTGAAGTATCTATTACAAAAATATTCTCCTTCTTCAGTAGCTCAATAGCAGGTAGTTTATCGGGTAAATTTAAAGGCATAATGAAATCTGTTTTCTATTTCTGTGCACAAAGGTAACGCTTTTTAGCCAAAAGGGAAGATGCGTTCTGATGATTTTTCAGACTTTTCGGCCGTATACTTTCTACATTTTCCAAATCTTTTTCATACATTTGTTCCCTACGTGCAGAATTACACCTGCCAATAGAAAAAATGTGTTTTACAAAGATGAGAGTTATCGACTTAATAAATAGCAACCAGAAAACAGCCTTTTCGTTCGAAATTCTTCCCCCGCTGAAGGGGACAGGTATTGAACGAGTGTACAAAACCGTAGATACCCTACGGGAGTTCGACCCCAAATACATCAATATCACTACACACCGAAGCGAATACGTCTATAAAGAATTAGGAAACGGTCTCTTTCAGCGAAGCCGTCTCAGACGACGTCCGGGAACAGTAGCCGTAGCTGCAGCTATCCAAAATAAATACAATATCACAGTAGTACCCCATATCTTATGCAGCGGATTCAGCCGTGAAGATACTGAATACGTACTACTCGACCTGCAGTTTCTCAACATCACAGATTTGCTGATTCTACGCGGTGACAAAGCCAAACACGAATCAGTCTTTATCCCCGAACCAAACGGATACAGCCATGCAATTGACCTGCAGGAACAAATCAATCACTTCAACCAAGGTATCTTTGTAGACGGCTCAGAAATGAAAATCACACAGACACCTTTCTCCTACGGAGTGGCCTGCTATCCGGAAAAACATGAAGAAGCTCCAAACTTGGAAACCGACCTTTACTGGCTGAAAAAGAAAATGGAGGCTGGAGCAGAATATGCTGTAACCCAGCTTTTCTACGATAATCAGAAATACTTCAAATTCGTAGAAAGGGCTCGGCAGGAAGGCATTACCATACCGATTATTCCCGGTATAAAACCCTTTAAAAAATTATCGCAACTCACAATGGTTCCCAAAACCTTCAAGGTAGATTTGCCTGAAGAGCTGACCCATGAAATACTGAAATGCAAAGACGATGAGGAAGCCCGTGAGGTAGGCATTGAATGGTGTGTGAAACAATGTCGCGAACTGATAGAGTACGGAGTACCCAGCTTGCATTTCTACTCAGTAGGAGCAGAAGACAGCATACGTGCAGTGGCCTCACAGATTTATTAGCCCTGCCATAAGAATCGACTGCTACAATACATAGAATATAAAGTATACAACCCAATCATTAAAAAAGGAAAAAAGCGTGTTCAGTTTTAAAGAGGTTATCGGACAAGAATCAGTAAAACAGAGGCTGAAACAAGAGGTGCAAGAGGGGCGCATCCCTCACGCACAACTCTTTTGCGGACCTGCAGGTGCAGGCAAACTGCCCATTGCATTGGCCTATGCCCGCTACCTCTGTTGCCCGCACCGCACTGAAGACGATGCTTGCGGCACATGTCCGTCGTGTATCAAATGGGAAAAACTGGTTCACCCAGATGTACATTTTCTGTTTCCTATCGTCAACAAAGCCAAAAGCCCTAAAGTATCGGTCTGTGACGACTTCCTCCCCCAATGGAGACAACAACTCACAGATTCTACCTATTTCAACTTACAGCATTGGCTGAACGATATCGGTGCTGAAAACAAACAGGCCCAAATCTTTGCACAAGAAAGTGATGAAATTATACGCAAACTCAGCCTCAAATCCAGTGAAGGAGGGTATAAAGTAACCCTTATCTGGCAAGCTGAAAAGATGAACCAAACGTGCGCCAACAAATTACTGAAGCTATTAGAAGAACCGCCTTTAAATACGGTCTTCCTCTTGATTTCAGAAACACCGGAAACCATCTTGCCCACCATATTGAGCCGCACACAGCGTATCCACATTCCTCCTATCGAAGGAAACAGTCTGGCCACAGCACTTCAAATGAAATATGGAGTAACATCCGGTGATAGCACAGCCATCGCTCATATAGCCAACGGTAATCTCATCAAAGCATTGGAAACGATTCACTTGAATGCTGATAACGAAATGTTTTTCAAGTTGTTCGTCAGTTTAATGCGCCTCTCATATCAGCGAAAGATAAAGGAGATGAAAGAATGGAGTGAACAAATAGCCGGTATGGGACGCGAACGTCAAAAAAGTTTTCTGGCTTATTGCCAGCGCATGATTCGTGAAAGTTTCATCTATAATTTTCATTGCCCGGAACTGAACTACCTAAATACAGAGGAAAACCAATTCTCGAGCCGCTTTGCACCCTTTATCAACGAACGGAATGTATGGGGAATTATGGAAGAACTGAGCGAAGCACAAGTGCACATCGAACAAAATGTGAACGCCCGCATGGTGTTCTTTGACTTTTCCTTGAAAATGATAGTCTTACTAAAACAATAAATATACAAGATAATGGAATATAAATTACATAATGGTAGCGGTGGTCTCTGCTGCAAAAGTTGCGGCAGACAAGACAGACAACTGAACACCTACGACTGGCTGGCAGACATTCCAGGCAATGCCAATGAAAGCGAATACGTAGAGGTGCAGTTCAAAAACACCCGAAAAGGGTACTTCCGCAACAGCAATAAGATAGAACTGGAAAAAGGAGACATCGTAGCTGTAGAAGCAACTCCCGGACACGATATCGGAGTAGTGACGCTGACCGGACGCCTTGTACCCCTGCAGATGAGAAAAGCCAACATTAAATCGGAAGCAGACATCAAACGAATCTACCGAAAGGCTAAACCGGTGGATATGGAAAAATACACAGAAGCCAAAGCAAGAGAGCACAGTACCATGATACGCTCCCGACAAATAGCACTCGACTTGAAGTTGAATATGAAAATCGGCGACGTAGAATATCAAGGAGATGGCAACAAAGCTATCTTCTATTATATTGCTGATGAACGAGTAGACTTCAGACAACTTATTAAAGTGCTGGCTGAAGCCTTTCACGTGCGCATAGAAATGAAGCAAATCGGTGCCAGACAGGAAGCCGGCCGAATCGGCGGTATCGGACCTTGCGGCAGAGAATTGTGTTGCGCCACCTGGATGACTTCTTTTGTTTCGGTTTCTACCAGTGCAGCCCGTTTCCAGGATATCTCACTGAACCCGCAGAAACTGGCCGGACAATGCGCCAAACTGAAATGCTGCCTGAACTACGAAGTAGACTGCTACGTAGAAGCCCAAAAGCGACTGCCTTCGAAAGAAATCGAACTGGAAACCAAAGATGGGGTATTCTATTTCTTTAAGGCAGACATCTTGAGTAATCAGATTACTTACTCTAGCGACAAGAGCATTCCGGCCAACCTGATTACCATCAGCGGACGAAGGGCATTCGAGGTTATCGGCCTCAACAAACGAGGAATCAAACCTGAAAACCTGCAAGAAGATACTTCACGTGAAGAGTCTAAAAAGTCTGTCGACTTGCTGGAACAGGAAAGTCTGACACGTTTTGACAGAAGCAAAAAGAATAAAAACGGGAAAGACGGCAACGAAGGAAATAAAAACAAGAAAAAGAAAAAGAATAACCGACCTGCCGAAGGAGAACAACAAGCGACTGCAAACAGACAACCGAACCCTAAAGGACAGCAACAGCAGGGAGAAGGTAAACGGAAAAGTAATAATAACCGGAATAATCGACCCAAACCACAAAACAACGAACGGAAAGGGAAAGATAAGCCACAGCAGGCCGAAAAGAACAATGCTCAGAATCATGCACAAGAGCCAACTCACTAAGCATAAAGTAAGGTGGAGAACCCCAAATGCACTTATTATCCTGGTGGTATGCCTGCTTCAAGCCTGCCACCAGGAAACACTGTATCATACTTTCTGCAATCTTCCCCCCACGGGATGGGAGCAGAAAGATACAGTCTGTTTCGATGTGGCAACCTGTGATTCTCAAGTAATTTCCTGCCAACTGTATGTAGAAGTACGTAACCGAAGTAATTATCCCTATCAAAACCTGCCACTAGCCATTACCCTGATGGCACCAGACAGTACGGTGACCTTCCACGATACCCTGTCGGTTCAGCTAGCCAATGAAGAAAGTAAATGGACAGGCAAAGGATGGGGAGGAATATACCAGAACAGTTTCCCTGTCAGCCGACTATCCCTCGACCAAACCGGTCATTATCACTTCTTCATCACCCACTGCCTGAAGAATGAGCTGGTACCTGGTATTAACGACATCGGTATCCGGCTAGAACGGTTAAACCAACCTCCGGTTTCTACCGGCATCAATCCGCAAGAATATAAAAAGCAAAATGGTGAAGCCCCATAACGATGAACCTCCATAACTGAAGAAAGGCAGCGGAATGCCGATAACAGGTGTAAGCCCCAGCACCATGCCGACATTAATGAACAGATGGAAGAAAAAGATACTCAAAACAGAATATCCATATACACGACCAAACGTTGACTGCTGCCGTTCTGACAAAGCTATAAGGCGCAATATCAACAGCAAGAAAAGCAACAATACAGCTGTAGAACCTATAAAGCCTTCCTCTTCGCCCACCGTACAAAAGATAAAATCAGTATCCTGTTCGGGCACATATTTCAGTTTGGTCTGAGTGCCATTCAAAAAGCCCTTCCCGGTTAATCCGCCAGAACCAATAGCAATCTTTGACTGATTTACATTATATCCCGCACCGGCCAGGTCTTCCTCCATGCCTAGCACCACCTTGATACGAATCTGCTGATGAGGTTCCAGCACTTTGTTGAAAAAATAATCACTGGAGTAGAGAAAACCGATGGACCCCATAGCAAACAAGGCTATCAGCAGATAACTCCAATGACGGTTACTTACCGCCAAAAACAGCAAATATCCCACTGTAGCCGCACAGACTCCCCATAACACCCATACTAAATTAAACGGACTGATGTATTCTGATACCAAAAAGGACACCAGCAAAACCAGTACAGAACCTCCTAAGATAAAGCGCACCGGCTTCCACTGTTGGCGATATACCCTTATCATTCCCGCTGCAAAAAGCAACACCATGCACAGCACAGCAAACTCACCGATAGGAGTAGGTGTATCGGCTATCATACTATCAGCAAAACGTATGCCTACTACAAAATACACCACAGCACAAATACCTGAAAAAAGTACCACCCCAGGCATACCTTCACGATAAAGCATCAGAAAAAATGCCAGATACACCAATGCCGAACCTGTTTCACGCTGAAGGATAATCAATAACATCGGAAAGAGAATAAAAAAGCCCAAAGTCACAGCATTACGCCACGACTTGATGGTAAACCCATAGGCGTTCATGTATTTGGCCAACACCAAAGCAGTGGCAAACTTGGCAAATTCAGCAGGCTGCAGACTCACCGGACCTAAAATCAGCCAAGAACGAGAGCCTTTTGTATCAGGAGCAATAAATATGGTCACGATAAGCAGAAGTATCATTCCGATGTATATCAAGTAGGCAAACATATCATAGAAGGAATCATCAAGCATCAGCAAGACAAAGCCCAATCCGAAAGAACAGATAATCCACATAAACTGCTTGCCTGCACGGGTGGAAAAATCCAGAAAATCGCGGTCACCATAATCGTAACTAGCCCCGCAAATACTGAACCACCCAAATACGATTAACAGCAGATAAATCGTAATCGTCACCCAATCCAATGATTTCCAGATACTGTCTCTTCCCATGATGTTTGTTTCAATTATACCTCTTTATCGTTCTTCGTTGCTATAATATATCACTCTATTGGCAAAATCTTCGGCTATCTTTTCATTATCAGCCGATAGGTGTCCATGCAGATACTGGTCCATCATAAGCGATGCAATAGGCACCGCATACGTAGCTCCAAAGCCACCGTTTTCCACATACACGGCAATGGCAATCTTCGGTTCGTTCATTGGCGCAAAGCCCATAAATACCGAATGGTCCTTACCGTGAGGATTCTGAGCAGTACCCGTTTTTCCACAAGCTTCTACCCCCGGCAACATGGCCCCTACTCTACGGCAAGTACCGCTTCCGGTGCTACCCGTTACGGCAGCCCGCATCCCCTTCACCACGTCTTCATAATGCCGACGCTCGATGGTGGTATAACGAGGAGTACGGTACAAGCTATCTATCTCATGATCCTGAATGCCCTTCACCACGTGCGGCGGAATGAAATGTCCTCGATTAGCAATAGTGGCCGAAAGATTGGCTATCTGAAGCGGAGTAGCCAGAATTTCACCCTGACCGATGGATATACTGATAATGGTCAACCCATTCCATGAACCGCGATAGGCTTTATCATAAGTAGTAGCATTAGGGATATACCCGCGAATTTCGCCCGGCACATCTGTATCCAGCTTATATCCAAAGCCCTGCGACACCATGTAGTCTTTCCACACCGTCAGTGCTTTTTGCGGTGAACCATACTTACGGTCGCCAATCATGCGAAACAATCCCCAACAAAAATAAGAATTGCATGAAGTGGCTATAGCCGGAATCAGTGACAAGGGTGCCCCGTGCGCATGACATCCCACATGAAGACCTCCATAATTAAAGCCATGTGCACAAGGAAACAACGGAGATTCCGTCTGTACGATACCCTCTTGCAAGAAGGTCAATGCTTGCGTGGTCTTAAACGTAGATCCCGGAGGATAAGCGCCCATAATGGCGCGGTTGAGTAACGGCTTTCTACGGTCTTTCTGTAGCAAACGATGGTTTTTCCCTCGCTGACGGCCAATCATCAGATGAGGATCGAACGAAGGAGAAGATACCATGCAAAGAATTTCACCAGTAGCTGGTTCGATGGCCACAATGGCCCCAATTTTATTTTGCATCAAGCGTTCGCCCAGCAACTGTAAATCAATATCAATACCCAACGTGAGATTCTTTCCGGGCACCGAAGGACGGTCTAGCTGGCCATCCATGTAATGCCCCTGGATGCGTCCATGGGCATCTCTGAGCAACACCTCCACCCCTTTCTCTCCGCGGAGATAAGGTTCATAAGAACGCTCGATACCCTGCTTACCGATATAATCTCCCCGCACATAATAATTATCTTTCTCAATATCACGCTTTGAAACCTCGCCAATATCTCCCAACACATGACCGGCAGAGTTATAACTATACTGACGAATGGTTCGCCGCTGAATGTAAAAGCCAGGAAACTTGAATAGTTTTTCCTGAAACACACCACACTCTTCGGCAGATAGCTGCGTCATAAGCACCTGATGTGTGTACTTCGAATAACCAGGATTCATCCAGCGATTCTTTACATCCTTCATCCGCTTATCAAACTGCTCACGGGTAATGTTCAGCGCACGGCAAAGATCCAGCGTATCGAGCTTTTTCACTTCACGCGGCACAAACGTAATGTCGTAAGCAGGCTGATTGAACACCAATAACTTCCCGTTACGGTCGTAGATGGCACCACGCGAGGGATATTGCGTCTTGTTCAGAAAGGCATTGCTATCGGCATAGCGCTTGTATTCATCGGTGAGAATCTGCAGGTCGAACAAGCGCAAGATATACACCAATACAATAACCACGACCGCCAGGCCGATAACAAACTTTCTCTTCTCTAACGTATAATCCTTCATCAGCGCTTCCTACTTATACCATCCAATGCCATGATACACGCCACCGTGAGCAGTGAACTGGCCACAATTCTCAGCAACAACATTCCCCAGGCAGCCAGTGAGAAAAACTCCACCAGCAGCAAGACACTATGATGCACCAGCACACTGGCCGATACATACTTCAAAAAAGGAGATACCCCCAGGGCACGGATGCCCGGAACGATACTCTCCACCATATCACGCGGCACAAAGAGCCGCAAAAGAGCAGGACGCATAAATGCCAAGAACACCGCCGCAGCGGCATTCATACCCGGAGTATCAGAAAAGACATCCACGGTCAATCCCAGGAAGAAAGCCCACAACATCAACGTATTACGGGGTATGTCCGACTCAAATTTCAGAATCAGATAAATATATAGAAAGGGGGTGGCACATCCGGCAATATGTACATTATTCAAAATCAGCACCTGCAACAAGACCAACCCCACAAACCATCCCAACTTATGTAAATAATTCAATAACATGAATTCAGTTCATTTTAAAAAGCATCCTTACACTTAAATATCTTCCAGCTTTTTCTGCTCTTCTTGGCCGCTCCGCGCAATGACACGCACATTGCTCACCTTGCCGAAATCTGTAGCCAACTTGATTTTCAGCAAATAAGAAAGTCCGTCGTGCGAATCCTGCATATCATCTACCGTACCTACCATGACACCTGCCGGAAATACGGCTGAATAACCGCTCGTCACCACCGTATCTCCCAGATTAAATTCCGCATGGCGCGGCAAATCCTTCAGATAAGCGAAACGCGAATCACCGCCCTCCCACTTCAGATAGCCGAAATAGTCGCTTCCCACAATCTTGCAACTGATACTCGACTTGCTGTTGAGTAAAGGTAACACCAGTGAATAATGAGCCGACGTTTTATAAACGATGCCCACCAGTCCATTGGCATCCACTACCCCCATATCCGGGCGGATACCTGCTTCTTCGCCAGCATCCAGCGTAATGTAGTTATCGGCCATCATCAGTGAATTCTTGATGACATTTGCCTTGAATATCCGATAATCTCCCGCAGCCATGTGGTCCAGACTATTCAGTTTGATCGAATCTGCCCCTTGGTCGAGCAAGTATTTCTCTAACTGGGCCACCCGCTGTTCCAGCAACATATTACGGTCGAGCAAATCTTCGTTGACCGATTTCAGATGAAAGTATGAAGTAACCGCTCCCGACCATTCATACACCTTGCCTGCCGCACCATTGGCCGAGGTAAAAAATACACTCTGCTGATAATGGTTAAAGCGAAACAATAAAACAAAACTGGTTACCTCTAACAGTAGAAAGAGGAACCAGTAATTATATTTGATGAGAAAATTCAATAAATTCCGCATCTTCACCCAGCGATTATCTCATCAGGAATGAGAAACGGTCCACATTCTTCAACGCTACACCCGTACCTTTGGCCACCGCATGAAGGGGATCTTCGGCTATATGGAAAGGTATATTAATCTTGTCCATCAGTCGTTTGTCCAATCCGCGCAGCAATGCACCACCACCTGCCAGGTAAATACCGTTATGTACAATGTCGGCATACAGTTCAGGAGGAGTATTTTCCAGCGCACTGAGAATGGCCGTTTCAATCTTAGAAATGGATTTCTCCAGACAGTGAGCTATTTCCTGATAGCACACAGGGACTTCCATCGGCAATGCAGTGATACGGTTCGGGCCATGTACGATGTAATCTTCAGGAGCATCCTCGCCCAAGTCGGTAAGTACCGAACCTACGTGTATCTTAATACGCTCGGCCATACGCTCGCTGACCTTCACGTTATGCTGACGACTCATATACTCACGTATATCAGCCGTGAGGTCGTCTCCGGCCACACGAATGGAATTGTTGGTCACAATGCCACCCAACGAAATCACAGCAATTTCAGTAGAACCGCCACCTATATCCACAATCATGTTTCCCTCAGGAGCCTCTACATCGATTCCCACACCAATGGCTGCCGCCATGGGTTCAAAGATGAGGTAGACATCGCGTCCACCAGCATGTTCAGCCGAGTCGCGCACAGCACGAAGTTCCACTTCCGTACTGCCCGAAGGCACGCCGATAACCATACGCAACGACGGAGAGAAAAGACGGTTCTTGTTATTCACCATCTTGATGAGTCCACGAATCATCTGCTCACAAGCATAGAAGTCGGCTATCACCCCATCACGTAGCGGACGGATGGTACGGATATTGTCGTTGGTCTTCTCGTGCATCAGCTTCGCCTTTTCGCCCACCGCAATCATTTTATCAGTACGACGGTCCAGAGCCACTACCGAGGGCTCATCCACCACAATCTTACCGTTTGAGGTGATAATGGTATTGGCCGTGCCCAAGTCCATCGCTATTTCTTGTGTAAAAGAGAATAATCCCATATTATCAATAGAAGAAAGAAGGATGAAGCAGGGCTCATCCGCTGCCATAAGAAGCGGGCATCCCACACTTCATCCTCAATGAATATTAATGTTTAAAGTGACGGAAACCGGTAGTCACCATAGCGATACCATGTTCGTTGCAATATTGGAACGACAATTCGTCCTTAATGCTTCCGCCCGGCTGAATTACAGCTGTAATTCCTTCATTTCCGGCTATTTCCACGCAATCGGGGAAGGGGAAGAAGGCATCACTGGCCATCACGGCTCCGTGGAGGTCGAAACCAAAGTTCTTAGCCTTTTCGATGGCTTGCTTTAAAGCATCTACACGGCTAGTCTGTCCCACACCGCTAGCAAACAGTTGCTTGCCCTTGGCCAATACAATGGCATTCGACTTGCTGTTCTTCACAATCTTGTTGGCAAAGAGCATATCTTCTACTTCCTGAGCAGTAGGTTCCTTTACGGTTACCGTCTTCAAGTCTTCCGGTGTTTCAATCTTCAAGTCACGGTCTTGCACCAATACCCCATTCAGCAATGAACGGAACTGCTTTTTAGGGAGAGCTGTTTCTTTGCGTACCAGAATGATACGGTTCTTCTTCTGACCAAGGATTTCGAGGGCATCTACATCATAGTCGGGTGCGATAATCACTTCAAAGAATATCTTGTTGATCTCTTCGGCAGTAGCCTTGTCAATCACCGCATTCGTAATCAGCACGCCGCCGAAAGCCGAAACGGGGTCGCCTGCCAGGGCATCTTTCCAGGCTTCGAGCACGGTAGGACGAGAAGCCAGACCGCAAGCATTGTTGTGCTTCAATACAGCAAACGTGGTGTCTGTACCAAATTCATCAATCAAATCTACAGCCGCGTTGATGTCCAGCAAGTTATTGTAAGAGATTTCCTTACCGTGAATTTGGTCGAACATCGCCTCCAAGTTACCAAAGAAATAACCCTTCTGATGCGGGTTTTCACCATAACGCAAAGTTTTCTGATTATTGGCAGAGCAGCGGAATGCTGAGCTGTTGTCGGCATCGAAATAGTTGAAGATAGCAGAATCATAGTGAGAAGATACCGCAAAAGCCTCCTTGGCAAACCAGCGACGTTCTTCTAATGTAGTAGTAGCACCGTGTTCCATCAGCATATCGCGAAGCGGTTGGTACTGAGCTTGAGAAGCTACAATTACTACGTCATTATAATTCTTGGCAGCCGCACGAATCAGTGAGATGCCGCCTATATCAATCTTTTCGATGATAGCAGGTTCTTCTGCACCGCTAGCCACGGTAGCCTCGAACGGATAAAGGTCAACGATAACCAAATCGATTTCCGGAATTTCGTATTTCTCAATCTGCTGCATATCCTGTTCCAGTCCGCGACGGCAAAGGATACCTCCGAACACCTTCGGATGCAACGTCTTCACGCGGCCACCCAGGATAGAAGGGTATGTAGTGAGGTCTTCCACAGCCTTGCAGGGATACCCCAATGATTCAATGAATTGGCGAGTTCCACCAGTAGAAAGGAATTCCACACCTTCCTCGTGTAATTTGGTGATGATTTCATCCAGGCCCTCTTTGTGATATACAGATACGAGGGCTGTCTTGATTCTTTTAGTTTCAGACATAATTATTCTTATTTAAAAGTACGCGTATATTAAATAATCTGCTGCAAAGGTACAACTTTTGCTTTAGATGTACATCAAGCCAACCGTCCTTTTTTATAAATAGAACCTAAAGTTTCAAAAGATACGAGTACATCGCCCGTATTTTTCGATTGAATGTAAAAGATATTCATCCGAACCTGATAGGGATATCCGACCTATCTACCCTGCCTATGCTCCGTGTCTGCTCCGTATCTATAGAGCGGGCTTTCTCACGGACTTGGTAGGGAGAAGGTACGGAGTTGGTAGGGAGAAGATACGGAGAAGGTGTAGAGCAAGGCAAAAGAGAAAGAGGCCGGTAACGATTCTTTACCAGCCTCTCACCCTATCGGTTATTTCAGTTTATTTCAGTTGCCTGTTCCTTACCAGATGGCAGCGCGCTTGTCCGGAGCCAAGTACATGGAATCTGCTTCATTGATTTGGAAAGCATCATACCAGGCATTGATTTGCGGCAATGTACCGTTGACACGCCATTCACCCAATGAGTGTACATCTACCTTTGTGAGATAAAGCACCATTTCCGGACGGATGTTGTTGGCCCATACGCCTGCATAGGCTAGGAAGAAACGCTGTTCGGGTGTCAGTCCGTCTGCCACGGGCAGAGGCTGTGTCTGAGTAGCCTTTTTGAAAGCTTGATAAGCCACCTGCAAGCCACCGTAATCGGCGATGTTCTCTCCCAAGGTCATCTTGCCGTTGGCATGCACACCGGGAGCCACTTCGATGTTATCAAAGAAATCTACCAGCACCTGCGCACGCTCATTGAAGCGTTCGGCATCCTCGGCCGTCCACCAATCCTTCAAGTTACCCTCTTTGTCGTACTGACGGCCCTGGTCATCAAATCCATGGGTCATTTCATGCCCTATTACCACACCGATAGCACCGTAATTGAAAGCATCGTCGGCATTCATATCAAAGAAAGGGGGTTGCAGGATGGCTGCCGGGAAGCAGATTTCGTTCGTGGTAGGATTATAGTAAGCGTTCACGGTCTGCGGAGTCATCAGCCATTCTTCGCGGTCGACCGGCTTGCCGGCTTTGGCCATCATTTCCTTCATGCCCCAAATGCTGGCACGTTCGGCGTTGGCCCAGTAAGAATCGTTCTTGATGTCCAAATCATCGTAGCTCTTCCAGGTGTCCGGATAACCTATCTTCACGCGGAAAGCAGCCAGTTTTTCCAGGGCTTTTTCCTTGGTAGCATCACCCATCCAACTGAGATTCCGGATGCGGTCTCCCAGGCTTTCCTGCAAGTTTTTCACCAATGTCACCATGCGTTCCTTGGCAGCCGCAGGGAAATATTTTTCCACGTACATCTGTCCTACGGCCTCGCCCAGTGCAGAGCTGACGAAAGATACGGCACGCTTCCAACGCGGACGCATCTCCTTGGCACCCGACAAGGTGCGGCTATAGAAGTCGAAGTTTTGTTCCACCATAGCATCGTTCAGGCAGCCGGCAGCACCATCTATGAGTTTCCATTGCAGATACAGCTTCTGCTGCTCCAGCGGCAGGGTGTCTATTTCTTTCACCGATGCCAGAAGAGAGGCAGGCTGTCCTACGATGATTTCTTTTACATCCGTCAGGCCCAATCCACCGAGATAAGCATCCCAATCGAAAGAGGCATATTCCTTGCGAATATCTTCCATGCTCATCTTGTGATAATTGGCTTGCGGATCGCGCAACTCTACCCGCGAGCGGAAAGCCTGAGCCAAACGAGTTTCTACACCCATTACCGTTTGCACTGCATTTTGGGCTACAGCCTCATCAAAGCCTGCCAGACGGAACATTTTCTGCACATGAGCCTTGAAAGCTTCACGGATTTTTTTCGTAGCCTCATCATCGGCCAGGTAATAATCACGTTCGCCCATGCTGAGCCCGCTCTGTGCTATCTGCACCGCATTCATGCTGCTGTTCTTTTCGTCGGCAGCCACATAAAGAGCCAGGTAGCTACCCACACCACGCATATATAAATCGGCCATGAGCGGATATAGTTCTTTCTTTTCTTTCACGGCTGCAATGCGATTCAGTTCCTCACGAATCGGAGTCACGCCGTCAGCATTGAGCTTTACACTGTCCATTACGATTTTATAGAGATCGCCCACTTTCTGAGCCACACTGCCCTGCTGATGGGTACCTCCTGCCAAATCCTGGATAAGTTCCCGAATTTGCTCGTTGTTATTTTCAGCCAATTGGGTAAATGAACCATACATGGAATATTCATCGGTAAGCGGATGATTCTTCATCCAGCCGCCACAGGCATACTGGTAGAAATCAGTACCCGGATGGGCTGTGGTGTCAAGATTGGCCAGTTGGATGCCCGATGTAAGCTCTGTATGCTTACCGGCAGTGTTGCAGGCTGCTGTCATCAGACAGAATGCTGCAAGCGGAAAATAATGCTTTGCTTTCATACTCAAGTTAGTTTATGTGTTAATGATTTATGTATTTCAAATTGAGGTCTACCCCTTCTGTGCATTGAGTGTTTCTACTTCCGTGGAAGCCTCTTCCCAGTTTTCCATGATTTCATCCAGTTGTTTCTTCAATGCTGTATGCTTTTCATAAAGGGTCATATCGGCTGCTCCCTGCGGTGTGGTCATCTGCTCTTCTACCTCGGCTATCCGGGCTTCGGTCTGTTCTATCAGTTTCTCGCATTCTTCCACACGCCGCTCAGCCTTGCGGATGCGCTTATTCAGTTCTTTCTGTTCTTCATAAGACAGGCGGCCTGCCGATGGTTGCGCACTATCGGCAGCAGCAGTTCCGGATGCCGCTGTGGGCGAAGCAGAAAGAGCTGGCTGCTTCTGCAGTTCGTCCAGATGCTCCATCTGTTTCTTTTGCAAGAAGTCGTAAATTCCACCGAGATGTTCTTTTACAGTTCCGCCACCAAACTCATATACTTTAGTTACCAAGCCGTCAAGGAAGTCACGGTCGTGACTCACCAAGATTACTGTCCCATCGAACTCCCGTATGGCCTCCTTGAGCACTTCCTTAGAACGCATATCCAAATGATTGGTAGGTTCGTCGAGTATTAAGAAATTTACCGGCTCCAACAACAGTTTTATCATGGCCAGGCGGGTACGTTCACCACCGCTTAAGACTTTTACTTTTTTGTCGGATGCTTCACCACCAAACATAAAAGCTCCCAAAATATCGCGGATTTTCAACCGGATATCTCCTACGGCCACCCGATCTATCGTATCGAATACAGTATAATTCTCGTCTAACAACTGCGCTTGATTCTGAGCAAAATAACCGATCTGCACATTGTGACCCAAGAGGAGTTTTCCGGTATAGTCTGCTATCTCTCCCATGATACATTTTACCAACGTAGACTTTCCTTCACCGTTCTTGCCCACAAAGGCCACCTTTTCTCCACGATTGATGGTAAGATCCACATTACTGAATACTACATGGCTGCCATACGCCTTGCCTACCCCTTCGCATATCACGGGATAATTTCCACTACGGCTGCTACAGGTAAACTTCAACCGAAGTGCCGCATTGTCTTCTTCATCTACTTCGATGCGTTCTATCTTTTCCAACTGCTTAATACGACTCTGCACTTGTACGGCCTTGGTAGCCTTGTAACGGAAACGTTCGATAAATGCTTCGGTATCCTCTATCTGCTTCTGCTGATTCTCGTAAGCGCGCAACTGTTGCTCTCTCCGTTCTTTTCTCAGCACCACGAAATCATCGTACTTCACCTTATAATCGTAGATGCGCGCACAGGATATTTCAATAGTACGGGTGGTGACATTGTTCAGAAAGGCCCGGTCGTGACTGACCAGCACTACGGCATTGGCCCGGTTGGCCAAGAAATTTTCCAACCACTGGATAGACTCAATATCCAGGTGATTAGTAGGCTCATCGAGCAACAGCACATCCGGTCTGCGAAGCAGCAGTTTAGCCAATTCGATACGCATACGCCACCCACCGGAAAACTCGCTGGTAGGCCGGTCGAAATCTGCCCGGCTAAAGCCCAATCCTTGAAGGGTGCGTTCCAGCTCAGCACGGTAATTGGTACCTCCCATCATCAGGAAGCGTTCATTCTCGTGTGTAAACCGGTCGATAAGTTTCTGATACCCGGGAGAATCATAATCGGTACGTTCTGCCAACTCCTGATTCATGCGTTCTATATCGGCCTGCATATCAAAAATATGCTCAAAAGCCAATTCAGCCTCCTGTATTACGGTACGTTCATCAGTCAGCACCATGACTTGCGGCAAATAGCCTATCGTACAGTCGCGAGGCACAGCCACTGTCCCTTCTGTGGGTTGCTGCAAGCCCGCCAATATCTTGAGCATGGTTGATTTTCCGGCACCGTTCTTCCCTACCAGGGCAATGCGGTCTTTCTTATTGATAACATAGGACACCTCCTCGAACAGCGGGGTGGCGTTAAACTCCACTTTCAATCCTTCTACTGATATCATATCACACGAATACAGTTGGTTTTATATTTATATACTGGTTATTTTTTTCTTCTGAATGACAAAGATAGTGAAAAAGATGCTGTTTTAAGATGATGACACGTTTTTTTTCGGAAAACAATAGCAAATACATAGTTGGCAGACCGCTTGATTCACCCGTAAAACCTGGTTTTACACTCAGGGAAGTAGCGCCATAGAGTCCTTGCTAAATTAGAAAAAGATGCAAGGATACCAGATTCAAAACGAAACAATATTATTATTGAAGAGCATTATCAACATTAATTTCGCTACTTTACAGGCATAGAACCGAATAACTAAATCTCTAAAATTTAAGACTTTAAATATCCATTTCAACAAATGTGCGATTGAATAAAACAATATTAATAGCAAAAAATCGCATTTGCTCTAAACTAACACAAAAAGAGATTCGTTTATGAAAATTATGTAATACGTTTGCAACAGTAAATATAATTATTAATCCACTATTTTTAAACCTATTGAAAGTATGAAGAGCATCTTCCTCTTTTCTTGTATGTTCGCCGCATTTACATTGGCCGGATGTACGGACAATGATGACGATTTCGTATCAGGCGACATTACTTCCGGAGTAGAAATTCTACCGGAGAAAAAGCCTAATGAGGTGATCAACACCCAATTGTTTGAAAAACTCAACCTAGACTATCCTGGTCTGGAAAAGGTTAAAGAATTCTATGAGAAAGATGAACATTTCTATGCTGCGCATGCCCTTTTGGAGTATTTCCGCACACGCCACAATGTGAGCAATCCTAATGTGAATCTTATCAACCCTAGCATTACAGCACAAGAACAACGCATTGCCGACCAAGCAAACGAGTATCGCTTCTACGTGAAGAACTATGTAGAAAGCATCGATGAAACTACCGGTGAGGCAACCTACTATAACTTCTACAACGATACAGAGAAAAAGATAGACTGGACAGCCAATGCCAGCCTGCAACAAAAAGAACAAGAGTTTCGCTACCAACTTCACCGTCACCAATGGATGGTGCCCCAAGCTAAGGCTTATCGTATCAGCAAGAATGAACAGTATGTACAAAAATGGATAGAAACCTATGACAGCTGGCTGAAGACTTTCCCTTATGAACCAGGCACTCAATTTCCTCCTGCCGGAGGCGCAACCAATGATATAGACTATCAGTGGAAAGGCTTGCAAGTAGCAGAACGCGTGCTGTCGCAAGTAGAGATTATGCCTTATACCATTCAATCTGTAAACTTTACCCCGGAATGGCTTTCTACTTTCCTCACTGCCTTTGAAAAAGAAGTAGAATGTATCCGGAAGAATTATTACCAAAGTGGCAATATTCTCATCACCCAATATCAGGCTGTAGCCACAGCAGGTATCCTGATGCCCGAATTCAAAGCGGCTGCAACCTGGGCTGCAGAAGGTACCAGCGGACTGAACCAGGCATTGGACAGTCAGTTCAATGAAGACGGTGTAGAATATGAATTAGACCCCAGCTACCACATTGCTGCCATCGGCGACTTCCGCAACATCTACCTGCTGGCCGAAGCCAACGAACGATTGGACTTGTTTTCTCCCAATTACATCAGCAAACTGAAAAAAGCTACAGAATTTGTAATGGACATCATTTACCCCAATTACACCATCGACAATTTCAATGATACCCGTTCATCATCGTATACCCAAAATGTGCTGCTGAGAAATCTCCGCGAATATGCAGCCATGTATCCCAACGATCAGGAACTGCTTTGGATGGCTACAGAAGGGAAAAGCGGACAACAACCTACACGCACATTGAAAGCATACGACAAGAGCGGCTACTACATGCTACGCAATGGCTGGACAGCAGACGCAACGATGATGATTCTAAAGAATAACTATAACCCCAAGAAAGCATGGCATTGCCAACCGGATAACGGAACTTTCGGGCTATACCGCAAGGGACGTAATTTCTTCCCGGATGCCGGTGTTTATACGTATGACTCTGGAGCCGACCGCAAAAAGTTTGCCGCTACGGTAAATCATAACACGCTGACCATCCTGAGCAAAACCATCGGTGAATCTGAAGGAGGCGTAATGGAGGGCAAAATGCTGCTCTGCAAAAGCCTGGGTAATACTGACGTAGTGGTTACAGAAAATCAGCAATCTACAGCTATTACTCACCGCCGCACGGTATATTTTGTGAACCGTGAGTTCTATGTATTGGTAGATGAAGGGTATTGTCCTACACCGGAGAAGACATCTAAAATCAATATAAACTTCCATCTGATAAGCGACGCGAAGTATCCTACTACTTTCAACGAAAGCACAGTGACTTCGATAAATAACCATGCTTATTACGAAGCATACACCAACTTTGAAAGCAACAACCTGCTGACAGCTACTTTCACTGAAACCAACCAAGACCTGAAAGGCGGCAAAATTGGTGTGACTTCTGCCACCAATGGAGTGTCGAACTCTATCGGAAAATTGGATGGCCCTGCCCGTTTGGGGTATCAGATTACCATACGCCAACCCAACAAAAGTAAATTACCGAATGCAACTGTAAGTGCCGCCCGTTTCATCACAGTGATTTATCCGTTTGAAACAGAGGCTGACCGCAAAGCGTTGAAAATTGACGCACACTTTACCGATAACATAGAAGGCGAAGAAGGTACGTTCCATCCTGAGGGAGCTAAATTAGAAGTAAACATCAACGGAAAAGTATATCAACTTTCATCTACAATAAATTAATATCATAAAAAATGAATCTAAAAGTAACGAAAGACATTTCTCGCTTTTTAAGTGTCTTGCTGGCACTGGTCATTACCCTGACCTATACTGCCTGCAATGATGACGACGTCGTAGACAATGACGATTTTGAACTTTATTATTTTGGTATGACCGATATCGGCCCATCCATGACAGGTATCATTTCTCAACCCTCGTACAAAGGGTTGACTCCCAGCGATTTTGCCATTACAGCTGTGAAGCTGAATGATGAACCGTATGCTGGAACTGATTTTGCTATCGACAGCGAAACGGGTGCCATCGAAATTAACAGTACGAAAGATACACCGGTAGGGTTGTATAAAATTTCTGTAGCATGTATGGCCGGAAAAAGCTATCGCGAATATAAAGACATTGTAACGGTTAATATGATGAAGCCAGTACCCGATGGAATTACGGTAGAACCGGCTAGCATCGAAGTTGAATACAGCATCTTATCTGATAAAGACAGCAAAGAAGAACTGCCTACTGCACAAGTGAAGACTGATGGCAATCATGTAAGTATCACCAAATATGATATTGCCAAAAGCAACATTTCGGCCTTTTTCGAAATATCAAAAACTGGCGTTATCAGTTTAAAGAGAGGTAGTGATTTAGCTCCTGGTATTCATACCATCAGCCTAAAACTTACCACAGGTGCAACCAGTGCTGATGAGGGTATTTTTGAAAATGCGCTGACCATCAATGTAACCTCGAAACCACTGTCAGTTACCTATACGCCAGATAATGGTCTGATAGAAGAAGCATCGGAACTGGCTCCTGAAACCTCTTTTAAAAGCCAGGCACCGGTATTAAGAGGCTCGCTAGAAGACGTGAGCTATGCCATAGAAAGCGTAAGTCCTGAAACAGATAAGATTTTGATTGACCCTACTAGCGGTGTGCTCTCTGTAAAAGCCGGACATGGCTTTAAAAAAGAAGAAAAGTATGTAGTGTCAGTGAAGGTTGCCAACAAGTTTGCACCCGAAGGCGTGGTGTTTACTGATGTATTTACCCTGAATGTTACAGACTACATCACACCGGTAGAAAATTTCAATTACTCAGCTGTAGCAGAAATTTACGAAGGAAACTCATTAAAACTGATACCTAACGAAGGTCTGAAAGGAGACGGCATTCAGTTTGCTCTGCAAAACGACTTGAACAAGCAACTGACCATCGATGAAAAAGGTATCATAACTGCCCGGAAAGGCAATAACATACCTGCCGGCAACTATACGTTGATTGCAACTGCCTTTAATAGCAAAAATTCAATAGAAGCTCCCATCAACCTGACAGTGAAGAACAATCCGAATAAGTTTAGCTACATCCGCTATGGCAACAACCTGAATCTGGATGCTGCCAGCCATGCTAACCAGTTCAGACTGACTGCCGAGAAGGGAGCTAAAGCACAGGAAATGCTGAGTCAGTTTACTTTGCCTGCTCCTGAAACCGATATTAACGGTGCGAAGGTACAATGGAGTGTGCGCAACGGTATGAAATGCGAAGGTATTGCCATAGACGCTCAGACCGGAGCCGTATCGTTTGCCGACGTAGTATGGCCGGGATGGAATGCGGAAAAAGAAACAGGTGGCAGCAACGGCTGCGGCTATTTCTTTGTAAAAGCTACCGTAGGTAAGGGTGAAGAGGCTGAATACTCACTGGAAGTACCTGTATTCATCTCCTACGACTTGGTAGTAGCCGGTGTACACGTGCAGTATACTCCTTTCGTGATGCACGTAAATGCCCAAAAGATTGGCAATAACACCTACTCGGCACAGCCGGTAGTTACTGGTATAGAAGATTTATCAACCTTCACCCTGGACTACCGCCGTTCGTTCAGCTACTTCCCCATTAGCGGTACCTTTACGAAAGGCGACCCTAAGAATTCCAACTTCTTGAAAGCCCTTTGGACTACCTGGGGCGAAGAATCAGAACGTGGCGTAAACCTGGGAGCAAGAGGAGCTATTTCTTATTGGGAAAACACCAAAAACAAGAATACACTGAATGCTGCCGTAGGTTATGTAGACCCTGCCAATAACTTTGCCATGAAACTGAACCCCAACAAGTGGGTGCTCAATGGCGAATACCCCGACGGTATCTTCACCGGACAGATGACATTTGATAAAACAGGAAAAGACCCTGCCGGTGGAAGCCAAGTATTCCCGCTCATCATTTGGTTTGATCCTAACATCTGATTACTAAATCATTAAAACTATAATAATATAATGTATACTATACAAAAACTCATTCAACAAATTAGTGCAAGAGGGTGGTTCACCCTCCTTGCACTGATAATAGCCTTCGGTGTACAGGCACAGACCAGTACCTTAAAAGGTGTGATTATTGATGAAACCAATATCCCCCTCATCGGTGCCACCGTACAAGTAAAAGGAACTGCTACCGGAAGCATTACAGATATTGACGGTAATTTCACGCTCCAAATATCTAAAGGAGCTACTGTAGTGATTTCTTATATCGGCTATAAGACTCAAGAAATAAAATATACAGGACAGAAGAACCTGAATATCAAAATGGTGCCCGACAGCCAGGCTTTGGATGAAGTAGTGGTAGTGGGCTACGGTGCTATGAAGCGTAGCGACTTGACCGGTTCGGTATCCTCGCTGTCGTCGAAAGACATCGAAGGATTTCAATCAAGTTCTGTAGTAGGCGCACTCGGTGGACAAATTGCCGGTGTGCAAATTACCTCTACCGACGGTACTCCCGGTGCAGGATTCAACATTAACATTCGTGGTGTGGGCAGTTTGACCGGCGATTCTCAGCCGCTTTATATCGTAGATGGTTTCCAGGTAGACAACATTGATTACCTGTCAGATTCGGATATTGAATCAGTAGAAGTGCTGAAAGATGCGTCTTCATCGGCTATCTATGGCGCACGCGCAGCAAATGGTGTAGTCATGGTGACTACGAAATCAGGAAAAGAAGGTAAGCCGCAAATCAGCTACAATGGTTCAGCCAGCTACCGCAAAATTTCTAAAATGCTAGATGTACTATCACCGTATGAATTTGTAAAATTACAAGGAGAAGTGAACCAAGATTTATTAGGCAGCTACATCTCTGAAAAAGACTTTACTGATGATGGCAAGCCTATTCGCTATCACTCATTAGAAGATTATATCGGCGTAGAAGGAGTAGACTGGCAAGAAGAAACCTTCAATCCTACCTGGTCGCAAAACCATAGTTTATCTGTTAGAGGCGGTACTGACGCTACCAAATACAATGGCTCATTCTCACGCTACATTGAAAACGGTATCTTCAATAACAGTGGCTTCGATAAGACCACTGCAAAATTCCGTTTAGATCAGAAAATCAATAAAAGTCTGTCATTCAATGCTACCATCAACTATGCCCTAACCAACCGTAAAGGTGTAGGAACCAGTGCTGACTCCGGACGTTTTAACATGTTGGCACAAATCCTTAGCGCACGACCCACCGGTGGTAACAAACTGACAAATGAAGAACTGTTGAATTCTGCCATAGACCCGGAAATGCTGGAAACTGGCGAAAGTTTGGCACAGGTAAACCCTGTTATGCAGACCCAGTCAGTAACCAACAACAAACGCGGTGAAATGTGGTCGGCTAATGCTTCTGTAAGCTGGCAGATTATGAAAGGATTGACTTTCAAGACTGCCGGTACATACAATACGACCAACAGCCGCACCGATGTATTCTATAAAAACGGCTCAAAAGAGGCTTATAGAAACGGTGAACAACCCTACGGGCGTACTACTATGCAAAGAGACGTTCGGTGGACAAATTACAACACACTTACCTGGAAGCAAAAAATCAAAAAGCATAATTATGACGTGATGCTGGGTCATGAAGTATCCTACCGCAGCACTGAATATATGCTGGGCGAAGCAATGGGCTTCCCCTTCGACCAATTGGAGAATGACAATTTGGGACTGGGAGCAACTCCCAGCCGTGTGGAAAGCACCAATTATGACAAAATGCTGCTGTCATTCTATGCCCGTGCTAACTATAATTACGACAACAGATACTTGATAACTGCTACGGTACGTGCCGATGGTTCTACCGTATTCTCTGCCGACAAGAAATGGGGCTTCTTCCCTTCTTTTTCTGCTGCATGGCGCGTATCTGAGGAGGCCTTTATGGAAGATATTGAATGGATTTCCAATTTTAAAGTTCGTGTAGGATGGGGTACAGTAGGTAACGATAATATACCTAACTATTTGTCATTGGATCTATATGAATCAAATAAATATGGCTTAGGCGATAAGAACGTAACCGTTCTGAATCCAAAACATCTACGCAATAAGAACTTGAAATGGGAAGGTTCCAACACTACTAATCTGGGTATCGACTTGGGATTCTTTGACAACCGACTGAACTTGACAGCTGATTTCTTCATCAAGAATACAAAAGATTTGCTATTGTCACAGTCCTTGGCACATATTACAGGATTTGATGCACAAATGCAAAATATCGGTAAAATCCAAAATAAGGGTATTGAATTGAGTCTGAACAGTACTAACATCCAAACTAAAGACTTTACATGGCAGACAAACTTCAACATTTCTTTTATCAAAAACACGTTGAAATCACTGGCTTCTGGTGTAGACTATATGCAAGCACGCTCAGGATTTGACAGTAACTTCACTTCATATGATTATATGGCTATCGTAGGAGAATCATTAGGCCTCATCTACGGCTATGAATTCGATGGTATCTACCAGTATAGCGATTTCAATGCAGTTCCCGGCTCTGGTAAGCTAGCCTTAAAAGAAGGTGTAGTACGTAATCCGAGTCTAGGCGACCGTCTAGCTCCAGGTTCTGTAAAATATAAAGATCAAGATGGTGATGGAATCATTACTACCAAAGACCGTACTGTTATCGGGCATGCATTACCTAAATGGTACGGAGGTATAACCAACACATTCAACTATAAGGGTATCGACTTAAGTTTTATGTTGCAATTCAACTACGGAAACGATGTATACAATGCTACCAGACTATATGCAACACAAAGTAATTCACAACGTAAGAATCTACTAGCTGAAGTAGCCGATCGCTGGAGCCCAACTAATGCATCCAACAAAGTTCCTAGCTATAACGGTTACGTAGTAAACGATGTGTATTCTCGCTTTGTAGAAGACGGTTCGTTCCTGCGCTTGAAAAATATCACTTTAGGATACACACTACCCAACAAGTGGACACGAAAATTTCACGTAACTAAAATGCGTGTGTATGCCAGTGGACAGAATCTATTCTGCCTAAGCAACTACAGCGGTTATGACCCTGAAGTAAGTACGGCAGGAAAGAGCCCCATGACTCCTGGGTTAGACTGGGGTGCCTACCCTAAGAGTAGAGTGTTTACATTTGGTCTTGATTTACAGTTCTAATATTTACGAGCAATTATATGAAAAAGATTATCTATTACATAGCCATGTCACTCCTTTGCTTTATGCCCACTTCATGTTCTTTGGATGAAGAGGCTAAAAGTGAAATGGAAAAGAAAAACTATATGAACAATGCCAAAGAAGCAGAAGATGTGCTGTTGGGAGTATACCGAACCACGGTAGATGATGCTGCCTACGGATATCACTTATCCTTCCTGCTCAATATGGGCACAGACATTTCCCAAGGTGAAGGTGCAGATATTACCAACTACCGTATTGTGGTGAACAATGCATTTCCTACCACACAAGTAGAAATTCAGCAAACATGGAAGGTGCTATATCAAGGTATATACAGAGCTAATGACTTTTTGGAACGTTTAAGTAACAAATTTGACAATTATACACAAGCTGACAAAAAAACTGCGACCTTATACATCGCAGAAGCAAGAGCTTTACGTGCCATGTTCTACTTTGAATTAGTGCGTCGTTACGGAAACATTCCTTTGATTACGAATACAGAGATGTCTTATATGGCACCAGGAGCCTTTACACAGGCAGAACCAGAGAAAGTATATGAATTCATTGAAGATGACCTGCGCTTTGCGTGTGAAACACTTCCCTACGCTACAGATGATCAAATCCGCGAAAATAACGATTATAGATTCAGTAAGGGGGGAGCTTTGGGATTATTGGCCAAAGTATATGCTACGTGGGCAGGTTACCCTTTGCAAAATACAGCCAAATGGGAAGAGGCTGCCAAAACAGCTCAAGAACTGATAGAGTCGGGTAAACATGGGTTGTTGCGCAACTATGAACAACTATGGGAAAATACTTGCAGCAGCGTTTGGGATCCCACAGAAAGCTTGATAGAAATATCATTCTATTCACCTACTATTTCAGGCTCAGGCGACCCTGTAGGACGTATCGGAAAATGGAACGGGGTAAAAACCACAGCCATAGCCGGAGTGCGCGGTAGCTGTGCCGGAAATATGAAAGTGGTACACACCTTTCTGTTAGACTGGAGAAACAGCCAATATGCAGGTGACAAACGCCGAGACGTATCAATAGCTAACTATAGGTATGACAGTGATGCTGTATTGTGGGTAAAAGGTAAAAGCGATACAGACGAAATGGCCATAGCCAAAGATTTGGACCCTACAAAAGCGCAAAAAGAAAAGCAGAATTACACACCAGGAAAATGGGACTTGAATAAGTATCAAAAAGCCGGTGCAGTAATCAACAATGATAAATCGAACGCCAATTGGTACTTCCTGCGATATGCAGACGTATTACTATTGTATGCGGAAGCACTCAACGAATGGAAACATGGTCCTACAACAGAAGCCTATGCGGCCATCAATGAAGTGCGCCGGCGCGGATATGGGTATCCGTCAAACACTACTGTTTGCGATTTATCTAATTTGAATGAGCAAAGTTTCCGCGAAGCGGTAAGAAAAGAACGCGCGTTTGAATTGGCATTCGAAGGCCACCGCCGGATGGATTTGGTACGTTGGGGCAACTACTACGAAACCATTGTTGCCACTAACAAAGCACTGGCTCAATGGTGGGAATCGGATGACAACTATAGATACCTAATCTATAAATATACCAAAAAGGGCAAACACGAGTTACTGCCTATCCCCCAGCGCGACTTGGACCTCTGCACGCAGTTCAAGCAGAATCCAGGATGGTAATTCCTTTTAAAAACTCCCTCCAATGTGCCCCAGAAAGGCACATTGGAGAATATTGATACTAAATTATACAGAATTATAAGCACAAACAGACAAATTGATGACCTTTTCAACAATACTAATCTGCTCATTGTCTGTTTTCCTATATATTTGCAAGGTTACAAAAAACTTCTAAAACAATCACTTAAAATGAATTACATGAAAAAGAAACTCGTTCTCTTTGCATCGGTTGCACTCGCATTCGCTTCTTGTCAGACAACCCCTAAAGAAGACTACAGTTGGATTAAGAAAGGCTTAGACGTAGCTTCTTCTCAACTGCAAATTGCTGCTAAGCAAGCAGACGGTACAGGACAATTGCCACGCTCTATCCGTACAGGATATGACATGAATTTCCTTTGCCGCCAATTGGAAAGAGACTCACTTACTTTTAAAGATTCTCTACGCGCACAACCTACAGCGGAACAATTGGGACAAGTTCGTCTTTGCACTCCATTCGACTGGACCAGTGGTTTCTTCCCCGGTTCTCTGTGGTACGCATATGAACTGACTGGCAACGATGCTTTGAAGGCAGAGGCCATCAAATATACAAACCTGCTGAATCCCGTACGCTACTACAAAGGTACGCACGACTTGGGATTCATGATTAACTGCAGCTACGGCAATGCAGAACGCCTGTCTCCCAACGACACTATTGCAGCTGTAATGAAAGAAACAGCAGACAACTTGTGCGGACGCTTCAACCCCTCTATCAAAGCTATCCGTTCTTGGGATTTTGGTACCTGGAACTTCCCGGTAATTATCGACAATATGATGAACTTAGACCTGCTGTTCAACGTATCAAAAGCTACAGGCAACAACAGCTATAAAGATGTAGCCGTGAAGCATGCTATAACCACCATGAACAACCACTTCCGTCCCGACCACACTTGCTGGCACGTAGTAAGCTATAACAATGACGGTACAGTAGAACGCAAGCAGACTCACCAAGGGAAAAACGATGACTCTTCATGGGCACGCGGTCAAGCTTGGGCTGTATACGGATATACTGCCTGCTTCCGCGAAACCAACGACAGCACCTTCCTGAAGTTTGCTGTAGAAATAGCAGATATGATTATGAACCGCGTGAAAACTGAAGACGCTATTCCTTATTGGGACTACGATGCACCGGTCACTCCGGAAACTCCGCGCGACGCTTCAGCAGCAGCTGTAACAGCATCTGGTCTGATTGAACTCAGCACGATGGTTCCTGACGGAAAAAAATACTTGGATTACGCAGAAAAAATTCTGAAGAGTCTTTCAAGCGAAGCTTACTTAGCTAAAGTCGGAGAAAACCAAGGATTCATCCTGATGCATTCAGTTGGCTCACTTCCTAACGGATCAGAAATTGATACACCGCTGAATTATGCTGACTACTATTATCTGGAAGCCTTGAAACGCTACATGGACTTGAAAGGTATAAACTATAAGAATATCTAAACAGCCTAATGTATTTTATCATGAACAAAACATTTAAATACATCATTCTTTTAATGATAGCTTGTGTGTCCACTCAGTTGGGCGCACAAGAACTGAAAAAGGAAGTGTTCTCTCTGTTGAACTTAAACTTTCCGGGACTGGAAAAGGTGAAAGCACTGCACGAAGAAGGAAAAGATGAAGCAGCAGCACAAGCGTTGCTCGATTATTACCGTGCCCGCACAAATGTAAAGACTCCGGATATCAACTTAAAGAAAATAACCATTAGCAAAGAAGAGCAGAAATGGGCTGATGATGCCCTGAAGCACACATTCTTTGTACACAAAGGATATCAACCCTCTTATAACTATGGAGAGGACATCAATTGGCAATACTGGCCGGTAAAAGACAATGAGCTTCGCTGGCAGCTGCATCGTCACAAATGGTTTACCCCCATGGGAAAAGCATACCGTCTATCAGGCGATGAAAAATATGCGAAAGAATGGGCACACCAATACATCGATTGGATTAAAAAGAACCCATTGACAAAAATGGATAAAAAAGAATATGAGTTGGTGAGCAGCGGAGAAATAAAAGGCAATGCAGAAAATGTACGCTTTGCCTGGCGTCCGTTGGAGGTGAGCAACCGCTTACAAGATCAGACTTCTCAGTTCCAGCTGTTCTTGCCTTCTCCTTCCTTCACACCCAACTTCTTAACTGAATTTTTGGTGAATTATCACAAGCATGCTGTGCACATTCTGAATAACTATTCCGATCAGGGTAACCACCTGCTATTTGAAGCTCAACGCATGATTTATGCAGGCGCATTCTTCCCGGAATTTAAAGATGCACAAGCTTGGAGAAAAAGCGGTATCGATATTCTGAACAGAGAAATAAATGTTCAAGTATATCAAGACGGCGGACAATTTGAATTAGACCCTCACTATCACTTGGCTGCTATCAACATTTTCTGTAAGGCAATCGCCATTGCTGATGCCAACGGATTCCGCAACGAATTCCCGCAGAGCTATCTGAATACGGTAGAAGACATGATTATGTTCTATGCTAACATCTCTTTCCCGGACTACACCAATCCCTGCTTCAGTGATGCCAAACTGACTGAAAAGAAAGAAATGATTAAGAACTACAAGAGTTGGAGCAAGTTGTTCCCGAAGAACGAAGCCATCCGCTATTTTGCCACCGATGGCAAGGAAGGTTCACTGCCCGACTATCTGTCTAAAGGATTCTTGAAATCCGGATTCTTCGTATTCCGTAACTCATGGGGCATGGATGCCACACAGATGGTAGTAAAAGCAGGCCCGAAGGCTTTCTGGCATTGCCAACCTGATAACGGAACTTTCGAATTGTGGTTCAACGGAAAAAATCTCTTCCCCGACTCTGGTTCGTATGTGTATGCCGGTGAAGGCGAAGTGATGGAGCAGCGTAACTGGCACCGCCAGACTTGTGTACACAACACGGTGACGCTGAACAATAAGAATCTGGAAACTACGGAATCGGTAACAAAACTGTGGCAACCCGAAGGAGATGTACAGACACTGGTTACAGAAAATCCCAGCTACAAGAATCTGACACACCGTCGTTCTGTTTTTTTCGTAAACAACACATACTTTGTAATCGTAGATGAACTGACTGGTAAAGCAAAAGGTGCTGTAAACCTGCACTATCAGATGCCCAAAGGCAAGATTGCAAACAGTCGCGAAGATATGACATTCCTCACTCAGTTTGCAGAAGGCAGCAACATGAAATTACAATGTTTCGGCCCCGAAGATATGAGCATGAAGAAAGAACCGGGATGGTGCTCCACGGCTTATCGCAAACGTTATAACCGTATGAATGTTTCCTTCAATGTACGCAAAGAAAGCGACGAACCTGTACGCTACATCACAGTCATCTACCCTGTGAAAAACAGTGCAGATGCTCCGAAACTGGCTGCCAAGTTCAAGAACAAGACATTCAGCGAAAACAGTTTGGAAGTAGAAGTAAAAGTAAACGGCAAGAAGCAGTCGTTGAAATACTCTCTCTAATATATAAACCTGCTTTAACTTAACTGACCATGAGCAGTAAAGACGCTCAGTGCTTTACTGCTCATGCTATTTCCTATCAACTCATCATCTCCCGATTATGAAAAACCAATCTCTTTTATTTGTGCCGCTGGCCTTGTCCAGTCTGGCCTCTTGTCAACAGCAACCTAAAGAAGAAATTAAACGTCCCAACATCATCTTCATGATGACAGACGACCATACTACACAGGCCATGTCGTGCTATGGAGGAAACCTGATACAGACCCCCAACATGGACCGCATTGCCAACGAAGGCATCCGCATGGACAACTGCTATGCGGTCAATGCTCTCTCAGGACCTTCACGCGCCTGTGTACTCACCGGAAAATTCAGCCATATGAATGGATTTACCGACAATGCCAGCACATTTAACGGTGACCAGCAAACATTCCCTAAACTCTTGCAAAAAGCCGGATACCAAACGGCCATCGTGGGTAAATGGCACCTTATCAGCGAACCTCAAGGATTCGATCACTGGAGTATCTTGAGCGGACAGCACGAACAGGGCGATTACTACAATCCTGACTTTTGGGAAAACGGCAAGCACATTGTAGAAGAAGGCTATGCCACAGATATCATTACCGATAAGGCTATAGACTTTCTGGAAAACCGCGACAAGAGCAAACCGTTCTGCATGATGTATCATCAGAAGGCACCCCACCGGAACTGGATGCCTGCACCGCGCCATTTGGGTATATTCAATCAAACTACCTTCCCAGAGCCCTCTACTCTGTTTGATGACTACGAAGGAAGAGGAACAGCTGCGCGCGAACAGGATATGTCGATAGCCAAGACACTGACCGAAGACTGGGACTTAAAACTCCTGACGCGTGCAGAAATGCTGAAGGATACCACCAACCGCCTCTACAGTGTATACAAGCGTATGCCGGCAGCAGTGCAAGACAAATGGGACTCTGTATATGCGCAGCGTATAGCTGAATATCGTTCGGGAAAACTGAAAGGAAAAGAACTGATTTCCTGGAAATACCAACAATATATGCGCGACTATCTGGCTACCCTGCTTTCTGTAGATGAAAATATCGGCAGATTATTACGATACTTAGAAGAAACCGGTGAACTGGACAATACGATTATCGTCTACACATCAGATCAAGGCTTCTTCTTGGGCGAACACGGATGGTTTGACAAACGCTTCATGTACGAAGAATGTCAGCGCATGCCGCTCATTATACGCTATCCCAAAGGCATCAAGGCAGGAAGTACCAGCCATGCCATCTGCATGAACATTGATTTTGCACCTACATTCCTTGATTTTGCAGGCGCCGATATACCGGAAGACATGCAAGGCAAATCACTAAAACCGATATTGACGAATGAAGGTATCACTCCCGACAATTGGCGAAAAGCTGCTTATTATCATTACTATGAATATCCGGCAGAGCACTCAGTGAAACGTCACTACGGTATTCGTACACAAAACTTCAAACTGATACATTTCTATAATAATATCGATGAATGGGAAATGTATGACTTGAAGAAAGACCCTGCTGAAATGAATAATGTATGGGGACAAGCGGAATATGCACAAAAACAGCAAGAACTGGTGCAACTGCTCAAGGAAACCCAAAAGCAATATCAAGACAACGATCCGGACGAAAAAGAAAAAGTGCTTTTCAAAGGAGATAGGAGATTCATGAAAAATAGATAAACTTATTCTAATAACCTATTAATAAATACACAACTATGGATAGAAGAAAATTTTTAAAAAACACGGGATGGTCGTTTCTGGGACTGGCTGCATCGGGCAGTCTGTTAGAAGCTTGCGCCGGAAATACTAAGGAAGCACGCAAGATTATGCCTTCGGCCAGCAATTTGAAAATGTATTGGGGAGACTTACATAATCACTGTAACCTAACGTATGGACATGGCGATATGCGTGATGCTTTTGAAGCTGCTAAGGGACAATTGGACTTTGTCAGTGTAACTCCTCACGCCATGTGGCCCGATATTCCGGGAGCCAACGACCCCCGACTGAAATGGGTGATTGATTATCATACCGGTGCTTTCAAGCGTTTGCGCGAAGGGGGCTACGAAAGATACGTAAAGATGACCAATGAATATAATAAAGAGGGAGAATTCCTTACTTTCATCGGTTACGAAGCCCACAGCATGGAGCATGGTGACCACGTGGCACTGAACTATGATCTAGACGCACCGCTGGTGGAATGTACCTCGATCGAAGACTGGAAAAAAAATGCCAAAGGCCATAAAGTATTCGTAACTCCTCACCACATGGGGTATCAGGGTGGCTACCGCGGATATAATTGGAAATGCTTCACGGAAGGCGACATCACTCCGTTCGTAGAAATGTATTCTCGTCACGGGTTGGCAGAAAGCGATCAGGGAGATTATCCTTACCTGCACGATATGGGACCTCGCCAATGGGAAGGTACCATCCAATATGGCTTGGAACAGGGGCATAAATTTGGTATCATGGCATCTACCGACCAGCACTCAGGCTATCCAGGCAGCTACGGCGACGGACGCATCGGTGTACTGGCACCTTCGCTAACGCGTGATGCCATCTGGGAAGCACTGCGCACCCGCCACGTATGTGCGGCCACAGGTGACAAGATTCTCATTGACTTCCGGCTGAACGATGCTTTCATGGGTGATGTGGTACGCGGTAACAGTCGTCGGATTTACCTGAATGTAACGGGCGAAAGCTGTATAGACTATGTGGACATCGTGAAAAACGGACAAATCCTGGCACGCATGAACGGGCCGCTCACACCGGTTGCACCGGAAGGAGACACCGTACGCTGCAAGGTGAAAATTGAATTCGGGTGGAACCGCGAAGAGAAATACGTACACTGGCAGGGAAAACTGAAACTGAGCAAAGGTCGCCTGCATGGAGTAACGCCTTGCTTCCGCGGGGCTGCATTCACTTCACCACAAGAAGGAGAAACCGAATTCCATACACACGTCAACCGCATTGTATCCGCCAATGACAAGGAAACGGAACTCGATTTGTATAGCAGCAAGAACCCCAACACCACTACATCGGCCACACAGGCAGTTATCCTGGATGTGGAAATGCCGAAAGACGGAAAAATCATTGCAGAATTCAATGGCAAGAAGTTTGAACACAGCCTGGGTGAATTGCTGGAAGGAAGCCGTTCTCACTTCATGATTGGCTGGCTGAGCGAGGCTATCCTCTTTAACCGCGCCATGCCGGAAAGCTGCTTCACAGTGGAACACTACATGGAAGATAAAGAGCCGCAACGCGATACCGATTATTACTATGTGCGCGTACGCCAGCGCGACGGTCAGTGGGCGTGGAGTTCTCCTATCTGGGCAGAACGGTTATAAACCACCTACCCTCTCCGCATCTGGCGCGCTTCCCCCCTAACAACTCCGTAGATTCCCCACGCATAAGTACCTCTGCACGGAGAAAATACGGGTCTGTTACGGAGTTGTTAGGGGGCTGATGCGCCGCCAAGATGCTAAATGTCTTCATTCTATCAAACAATGACAATGGAAAAACAATATGCTATAGGAATAGATTTGGGCGGAACGTCTGTGAAATATGCCCTAATCGACACAGAGGGCACCTTCCACTTTCAGGGAAAACTGCCTTCGAAAGCAGATGTATCGGCCGAAGCCGTCATCGGACAGTTGACCACAGCCGTAGAACAGACTAAAGAGTTTGCTACTTCCCATGGATATTCCATCTGCGGACTAGGTATCGGAACGCCTGGAATCATAGATGATACTAACCGCGTGGTGTTGGGTGGAGCCGAGAATATACAAGGCTGGGAATGCCTGCCCTTAGCCGACCGCGTGGAAGAATTAACCGGCATCCCTACCCAACTGGGTAATGATGCCAATCTGATGGGGCTGGGCGAAACCCTGTATGGAGCTGGCAAAGGAGCCAGCCATGTAGTTTTCCTGACAGTAGGAACTGGTATAGGAGGCGCGGTAGTTATAGACGGAAAATTATTCAACGGATTTGCCAATCGAGGAACGGAACTAGGACACGTGCCACTGATAGCCAACGGAGAGCCTTGTGCCTGCGGCGCAGTGGGCTGTTTAGAACATTATGCCTCTACCTCTGCTCTGGTGCGCCGCTTTTCGGAAAGAGCTGCACAGGCTGGCATTTCTTGGGGAGAACAAGAAGTGAATGGCGAACTGATTATCCGTCTTTATAAAGAGGGAAATGAACTGGCCACTGCCTCTCTACAAGAGCATTGCGACTTTTTGGGGCATGGTATTGCCGGATTCATCAACATTTTCAGCCCACAAAAAATCGTAATCGGCGGCGGGCTTTCAGAAGCCGGTGACTTCTACATTCAGATGGTACGTGAACGTGCCTTCCGTTATGCTATTCCCGACTGCGCTGTAAACACGGAAATCATTGCTGCATCATTGGGTAATAAAGCCGGAAGTTTGGGAGCAGCCTCCTTGGTATTCAGCTCGTTATAATCAATCTGTTTTAACAAAAAAAATCAATCATCATGAATAAAAAAATATTGTTGCCTCTAGGTGCCTTATTCTTTACAAACCAGTGCATTAACGCTCAGAATGAGCAACTTATACCACTGAAGGAACGGGGCAATGTGCAGGCAGATTCTGCAAAAATCAAGCAAATTATTGATGGCAGATGGGTAGCGGTAGGTACCAACAAGCCTCATGCCATCCAACTGGACTATACTCATATGTTTCAAGGTAAACCCTCTTACCGTTTTGAACTGAGACAGGATGACAATACGCTGGAAGGATATGCCAAAGGCGAGACCAAAGGCCGAGCAGAACTATCGTATTGCTATGCTACCTCTGAAGATTTTCAGAACCAACCAGCACAAGCCTATCCTCAGGCACAAAAAATGAAAACAGTATATCATTATGGTAAAGGTAGCTGCCCGCAAGGATCGCACATGCGTTATACCTTCTCGGTCTATGTGCCCAGCACATTGGACAAGAACGTGTCTACTATCTTTGCCCAATGGCACGGTATGCCTAGCCGCACATTAGTCTCCAATCCTGAAGGTAAAGTAAAGCGACTCAGCGTAGAAGAATTTCTGGAACTGGAGAAACGCATGATTTTCAAGAAAAACACCGGCCATGAAAAAATAGCCCGTACCAACTCTAAAGGGGAAACAGTGTACAAGGCTGGAAAAGCTAACGGATGGCTCATAGAGCAAGGAGGGTACCCTCCACTAGCTTTTGGATTCTCTCAAGGATATTTCTACATCAAGGCAAACTCTGACCGCAAATGGCTGACTGATAAAACAGACCGATGCAATGCCAATGTAGAGAATGCAGAGGTAATGAAGCCGCATACCTCGAAATTCAAAGCGTCTACCATAGCCTATAAGATGCCGTTTGACGAGTTTCCCAAAGACTGTTGGATTACCTTCCAGGTAGAAGTTCAATGGACCACCTACGGAAAAGAGGCTGAAACGATTCTTCGCCCAGGTATGCTGGATGTAGAAATGGCGTATACAGAAGGCAAAAAAGAAATCAAAAAACACATAGTAGACCAAGAAGAAATTTTGATAGGCCGTAACGATGAAGAAGGATATTACTTCAAGTTCGGTATCTACCGGGTGGGTAACAGCACCGTTCCCGTATGCTACAACTTGGCAGGATACGAAGAAAAGGCGCTGTAGACCAATAATGCCTCCGGCAACTCATTACTATAGTGCATCCACTGGCCGCACTTGTTGAACAATATCAGACAGAATCGTAGAGCCTGCAGCAGAATCGGATTGTTTTAACGACATCGGTTGCTCAGGCTCTAATTTATTACTCCCCCTCATTTCGATAGATATAGACTCCTTCACCTTAGGAATAACCGTTCAAGCCTACATGATGCCCGTTTTCATCATAGAACCCGGTGAGTTGCTCGCATCCTTTGGTTGAAGTTACAGCATATCCATCGACAAAAGGATGTACTGCATCAGTGGTAACAGCCATCTGCTTTCCCTGCAAATTCCACAGCGAGGTAGTGTTCAGAGAATCACAAATCACCACTGGAGCATATTCTGAGAGAAAAATACGTTCACAAACCGGATGCAAAATCCAACGTGACATTTGAGCGTACAAACAAATGCCTGTTTGAAGTAAAAATAATAAAATAATTAGTTTTTTTATTTATTCAGATAGTTTTTTATTGCGAGCTACTGAGAGTAAGGCATCTATTTTGATTTATCATTCCTAACCCTTTACAATCGGTCGCAATTTTAGCAAATATATTTGTATCACCCATCCGCAATAGAAGGTTATTTCTGAATAAAATCATTATTTTTGCAGCTGAAACGCAGCCTATTAATAACTGCGAAAGAAGAATAGGATATGATACAAGAATACCGACTCAGGGTATTGCCCGAAGTGGCGGCCCAGGAAAAGCAACTCATCGATTATCTGGCACGCGAGAAAGGAATCCGTCCGCACGAAGTAACAGCTACACGCATTCTGAAGCGAAGCATCGACGCCCGACAACGAACAGTCTATGTAAACCTCAGTGTACGAGTGTACTTGAATGAAGAACCTTCTGACATGGCTTTTCAGCCAACGGTGTATCCCAACGTAGCAGACAAGCCACAGGTCATCGTAGTAGGAGCCGGACCCGGTGGACTCTTTGCAGCCTTACGCCTTATCGAGCTGGGGCTACGTCCCATCGTAGTGGAGCGTGGTAAAGATGTGCGCGAACGCAAAAAAGACCTGGCACTGATTGGACGCCTACAGACAGTGGATGCAGAATCGAACTATAGCTTTGGAGAAGGTGGTGCAGGAGCCTATTCTGACGGTAAGCTTTATACCCGAAGCAAGAAACGGGGCAATATAGAAAAGATTCTGAACGTATTCTGTCAGCATGGTGCTTCACCAGCCATCCTAGTAGATGCGCATCCGCATATCGGTACTGATAAACTACCACGCGTGATAGAGAATATGCGCAATACTATACTAAAATACGGTGGAGAAGTGCATTTTCAGACCCGAATGGATGCGCTGATTATCGAAAATGATGAGGTTAAAGGCATTGAAACTCATAACGGACAGACCTTCCTTGGGCCAGTTATTCTGGCTACCGGCCATTCTGCCAGAGATGTATATCGCTGGTTAGCTGCACAACAAGTAGAGATAGAAGCCAAGGGCATTGCTGTAGGAGTACGTCTGGAACATCCAGCTCATCTGATAGACCAGATACAATATCATAATCGCCAGGGACGCGGCCGCTATTTACCTGCCGCAGAATATAGTTTTGTAACGCAGATAGACGGACGGGGTGTATATAGTTTCTGCATGTGTCCGGGGGGATTTATCGTTCCGGCTGCAAGTGGCCCTGAACAACTGGTGGTCAATGGCATGAGCCCCAGTAACCGAGGCTCGCGCTGGAGTAATAGTGGCATGGTAGTGGAATTGCATCCCGAAGATTTGCCGCAACTATATAAAGAAAGCAAACATGCCGGGTCCAACAGCGATCCTTTAGGCATGATGTATTTTCAAGAATTCCTGGAACGCCAGTGCTGGCTGGCTGGCAACTGCATGCAGACAGCACCTGCGCAGCGAATGATAGATTTTTGTAACAGAAAGGCTAGTTCTCTATTACCGGAAACTTCATATGCACCTGGGCTGGTTTCTTCTCCCCTCCACAGTTGGATGCCTGCATTCATCACCAACCGATTAGCCAAGGGATTCCAGCAATTCGGAAAAAACAGTCACGGATTCCTTACCAATGAGGCAGTAATGATAGCTGCTGAAACGCGAACTTCTGCCCCTGTGCGGATACTGCGCGACCGAGAGAGCCTGCAACATATCCGCCTCAAGGGACTGTTTCCCTGCGGTGAAGGAGCCGGATATGCAGGCGGAATCGTATCGGCTGGTGTAGACGGAGAACGGTGTGCCGAAGCAGCCAAGGCTTATCTGCAATAAACAGGCATACACCGCATGACTGGCAAACTTTAATGAGCTACCAAATTGAAAGAAATGAATCATTCCACAACACCTGAAATAGCCCTGATTGAGCCCAATACACTTATCTGCATCGGACTGCGTAGCTTGCTGGAGGAAATTATTCCCACAGCAGTGATACGCAGCTTTCCTTCATTTCACGCATTTATGGACGATACTCCCGACATGTATGCCCACTATTTTGTTTCGGCTCAGGTATACTTCGAGCATACGGCCTTCTTTCTGGAACGAAAGCCTAAAGCCATTGTCTTATGCAATGGTTGGCAACCTCAATTGTCCAACGTATCGCTGCTAGATTTCAGCCAAGACGAGCAGCATCTGGTTAAAAGCATCTTACAGCTACACCGAAATGGGCACCCACACACGCTACAAACCCCTTATGAGATAGAAGCACATGACTTATCATCACGCGAAATTGAAGTGCTGACACTGCTCACCAAAGGGCTCATCAACAAGGAAATAGCTGATAAGCTAAACATCAGTCTGACCACTGTCATCACTCACCGGAAGAATATCACTGAAAAGCTAGGCATCAAATCTGTATCAGGGCTGACCATTTATGCCGTGCTACACGGATATGTAGAAGCCGACCGTATCTAAACTTAAAGATTATCCTTATAAATGAGGATTGTAAAATCCATCACTTTCCGCTTACTTTGCCGACCGAAACAACAGACGAAAAAGGTACAAAAAACTTATCAATAGAAAGTTAATAATCGGGAAAAGTGTTGAATCACACTCTCCCAACAGATATGCTAAAAAAGATAAACATGAAAAAAGGATGGATTATGGCAGTCTGCGGACTGCTGCTGGTTGGAAACGTATTCGCTGAAGAGAGCGATACGCTGAAAATAGTAGATATAGAAGAAATAACCGTGATTGCAGCCCCAAAAGAGAACAGAAAACTAAGGGAACAAGCTGCGGCAGTTACTTTGATTTCACAAAAAGAGCTGCAAGCCTCACAAGTGAACAATATCAAAAGTCTCACGGCTATGGTACCTAACATGTTCATCCCTGATTATGGTTCACGCCTTACTACTGCTGTCTACATTCGTGGCATCGGTTCACGAATCAATACTCCTTCCATCGGATTGTATGTAGACAACATTCCTTACATCGACAAATCGGCTTTCGATTTTAGCTATGCCGACGTGGAACGCATCGACGTGCTACGCGGCCCGCAAGGCACACTGTACGGACGTAATGCCATGGGAGGACTCATCAAAGTACACACCAAGTCGCCCTTCTCTTATCAAGGCACAGACCTGCGCCTCGGTGCAGGCACGCATCATGCCTACGATGCCTCAGTAACCCATTACCACCGCTGGTCGGAACGATTTGCTTTCTCGGCCGGAGGGTTCTATCGCTACGAAGGAGGTTTCTTTCCCTATACCAGTCATAACAATAAGAAAATAGATAAAGGCCAGTCGGGCGGCGGACGCCTGCGCGGTATCTGGCTACCAGCTGACAATTGGAAAGCCGACCTCAATATCAGCTATGAGTACAGCGACCAGGGAGGCTACCCGTATTACTATATGGGAAAAACCGATACAGCACAGCAGCCCGAAGAGCTGAAACCTGCCATCGGAACCATCTGCAACGATGAAGCCAGCCAGTATTACCGCAATCTGCTAAACGTAGGGCTAAATCTTGAACATCAGACCAAACACTTTACCTTAAGTGCTGTCACCGGATATCAGTATCTGAGAGACCGTATGTTCTTAGACCAAGACTTCTCACCTGCACATATCTTCAATATAGAGCAGCGACAAAAAATGAACACCCTCTCGGAAGAAGTCATCCTGAAATCTAGACCCAACCGCCGCTGGCAATGGGCCACCGGGGCATTCGGACTCTACCAATGGATGCATACCACAGGACCCGTACTCTTTCACCGCGATGGCATTAGTCAGATGATAGAACAAAATGTGAATGCAATCTTTGATAAACTGGCAGCCCAAAATCCGAAAGCCCCACAGATGAAATTAGGCATCGACAATGACCAGTTGGGAGTGGGCGGCTCGTTCGACACCCCTACTCTGAGCGGTGCCCTCTTTCACCAATCCACCTTCAACGACTTGCTGATTGAAGGATTGTCGGCTACCATCGGTCTGCGGCTGGACTATGAGAAAATACGCATGAACTATCATTCAGCTGCCGATGAGACCCGCTTCAACTTCTCCTTGAAGATACCCAACATGCCACGTCCCATCGTACTCCAAGGATTAGAAGCAAATGCCTTATATAGCGGCAAAGAATCGACTGATTACCTGCAACTGCTGCCAAAATTTGCCTTGCAATACGAATGGAGAAAAGGGAACAACATCTATGCCACAGCCACACGCGGATACCGTTCGGGAGGATATAATATACAAATGTTCTCTGACCTTATCAACGGGCTGCTACGCAACAATATGATGGATGCCATAGCCCAAGACCCTAAATTCAGTAAGATGCAAGCCATGATAAACGCCATGAAAGGTGAACTGCCTGCCATCAGCGAGGCTACCCTCTACCGTCCGGAATATACATGGAACTACGAACTGGGTACTCACCTTACCCTCTGCAACGGAAGAATATTGGCCGATGCCTCTATATTCTACATGGACACACGAGACCAGCAAATTGCCAAATTTGCAGAAAGCGGTCTGGGACGAATCACCGTAAATGCCGGCAAAAGCCGCAGCTTTGGTGCAGAAGCGGCTATCATTGCCAGAGCCACTGAACACTTTACCCTAAATGCCAGCTATGGCTATACATATGCCACTTTCCAAGAATACGACACCAATGAACGTATTAACGGGAAAATGCAGTCTATAAGCTACAAAGGGCATTATGTACCCTTCGTACCTAAGCACACTTTCCACGTGGGAGGAGAATATAACTTTGACATCCGTCCTGGATACTGGCTGGAAAATATCCGCCTCAACGTGAACTACAGCGGTGCCGGACGCATCTATTGGACCGAACAGAACACAGCTAGCCAGAAATTCTATGGCACACTGAACGGACGACTTACGCTAGAAAAAGGATCGGGTGAAATAGCCTTATGGGTACGCAATGTATTGGATAAAGATTATGCAGCCTTCTATTTTGAAAGCATGGGAAACAGTTTCCTGCAAAAAGGCCGCCCTATACAAGCAGGCATTGAACTACGGTGCCGATTCTAGCCAAACCAACATTCAACTGTGACAAATAAATAGGAAGAAGCTAATCATATTACTCTTTGGCTTCTTCCTGTGGTATACGAATAGCCGTATACAATTCCAAAATGGCAGCTACCGTCAGTGAAACAATCCATTCATTGCCATGTGTAAACAACATGAAGGCACCGGTCAGAACCAGAACCAGTGCGCCAAACATCTGCTGTCTGCGCAAACGTTTCACAGCCACACGACGACTGGAAGACGGTGAATTAATCTGCGCCAATGCCACTAGCGTGGCTCCCACAGTATAGATATAGGGAGCCAACTCCCATCCGGTGACATAAACCAACGCTCCAAAAAGTACCATAATGGCACCTACTACAAAACATGCAGGTAAAAAGTGTTTCATTCTTCAAAATCTCCTTCAAATACAAAAATATCTTCGTTCGGCTTCTTCATCAAATACTTTTCGCGTGCCACCCGCTCAATGGCATCCGAATCTGCGGCGAGTTCGTTCAATCGGGCTGTACTTTCTTCATACTCCTTCCGATAACGTTCTATCTCACTCTGAAGCAGACGCTCTTCACGCATATATTGCAAACGCTGCACCATGCTGTTTTCATCAAGAAAACCCACCAGAATCACGAATCCTGCCAACGTTATCAGATACTTATTGAAGAAACGGCTTTTGCGTGCTGCCGCCCATAAAGAAGCAAGTTTATCCATTGTGAAATAACCTAATATATTAACGACCACAAATATACGAGGAATAAGCGAAAAGCCGTGAAGAAAACTCACAAATAAGCAGAATATATATTGCCTGCCCTACAATTTTACACTATCTTTGCACAATAGGAACATCAGACAAGAATACACAAGTTATGGAAAATTATATCGTTTCGGCCCGCAAATACCGCCCGTCGACCTTTGACTCTGTAGTGGGTCAGCATGCCCTGACCACTACCTTGAAAAATGCCATTGCCAACGGAAAACTAGCACATGCCTACTTATTCTGTGGACCGCGCGGCGTAGGCAAGACAACTTGTGCCCGTATTTTTGCCAAAACCATCAACTGCCTGCATCCTACGTCCGATGGTGAAGCGTGCAATGAATGCGAATCGTGCAAAGCTTTCAACGAGCAACGTTCCTATAACATCCATGAACTGGATGCGGCCTCCAACAACTCGGTAGACGATATCCGGCAATTAGTAGAGCAGGTACGCATTCCGCCACAAATAGGCCAATATAAAGTCTACATCATAGATGAGGTCCACATGCTCTCATCATCGGCCTTCAATGCCTTTCTGAAGACCCTGGAAGAGCCACCTCATCATGCCATCTTTATCCTAGCTACTACCGAGAAGCATAAGATTCTTCCCACTATCTTGTCGCGTTGTCAGATATACGACTTCAATCGCATGAATGTAGAAGACACCGTGGCCCATTTGGCATACGTGGCCTCCAAAGAAGGTATTCAGGCTGAACCCGAAGCCCTGAATGTCATAGCACTGAAAGCCGACGGCGGTATGCGCGATGCCCTTTCAATATTCGACCAGATAGTAAGTTTCTCTGGAGGAAACATCACGTATCAGAGTGTCATAGAAAATCTGAACGTATTAGATTATGAATATTATTTTCAACTGACCGATTATCTGCTCACTAATCAAGTGAGCAACGTGTTGCTGCTGCTTAACCAGATACTGAATAAAGGCTTTGATGCCAACCACCTGATTACCGGACTGGCCTCGCACTTCCGCGATTTGCTGGTTAGCAAAGATGCTGTTACCCTACCGCTTCTGCAGGTAGGTGCCAGCATTCGGGAGCGATATCAGATGCAAGCACAGCAATGCCCACTTCCGTTCTTATACAAAGCTATGAAGCTTTGCAACGACTGCGATTTAAACTATCGGGCCAGTAAGAATAAAAGGCTGCTGGTAGAAATTACCTTGATTCAAGCAGCCCAACTCACTGCTGAAGAGAGCGACACCGCGGGTGGGCATAGCCCTAAACAGATGATTAAACCCGTATTTTCACAGCCTCAACCAACTAGCACTCAGCCGCAGACCAAGCCTGCACAGCCTTCTCCTGCTCCGCAGGCAACGGCTACCCAAGCATCGACTTCTACACAAGCCAATATGGTACATGCCACGCCTGCTGCTGTATTATTGGCACAAGGAAGTGGAGAGAAAAAGATTCCATCCTTATCTATGAATAAGCTTGGAGTCTCTATCCGCCATAACCAAACAGAAGAAAAGAGACAGGCAGCCACTTCAACGGTTCACACCGTATCGACAGCTACTGCATCGGATGATAATTATATATTCAATGAACGCGATGTGAATTATTACTGGCAAGAATATGCGGGACGCATGCCCAAAGAACAAATCGCTATGACCAAACGTATGCACAGCATGCAGCTGTCCATGCTTGGCAATACAGAGTTCGAGGCTGTGGTAGACAATGAAATCATCGCCAAAGAATTTACAGCCATAGCTCCAGACATACAGGCTTATCTGCGCACGCGTCTGCGCAATCAAAAAGCTACGCTACACATACGAGTAAGTGCACCGAATGAAAAAGTACGAGCCTACAGCCGCGTAGAGAAATTTCAGCTAATGGCACAAAAAAACAAAGACTTGCTTTTACTGAAAGATACTTTTGGACTGGAACTCTATTAAAAACATTAACCTGCTGAATGCTAGCTGCAAGTAGTCATCAAGAGTCAAGTACAACGATAATTTACTATTTAGAAATCATACAAATTAAAGCAAATATATCCGCCAAGAGGTACAAGTAATAAAGAAAAGCACTATTTTTGTCGAATCAAATTAGTACTAATAATTTAAAATTTAAAGAAAATGGCTTACGTAATTAGTGACGATTGTATTGCATGCGGAACTTGTATTGATGAGTGTCCGGTAGGTGCTATCTCTGAAGGCGACAAGTATTCTATTGATCCTGAAGCTTGTACAGAATGCGGAACTTGCGCAGATGTATGTCCTTCTGAAGCAATTCACCCTGCAGAATAATACAATCTTAAGAATGTATGAAACAGCCCGGCTATCAGTTTGATAGCCGGGCTGCTTTTTTATATCTATAACACCAACTTATTTCAGTAATGCCAAAGCTTCCTTGATACGACGAATAGCTTCTACGATGTTTTCATCACTTGTAGCATAACTCATGCGAATACACTCAGGTGCCCCAAACGATGCACCCCCCACACAAGCCACGTGAGCAACTTCAAGCAGATACATAGCTAAATCATCGGAATTCTCTACTTTACGGTCGCCTGCAGACTTTCCAAAGAAAGAGTCACACTTGGGGAAAAGATAGAAAGCACCCTGAGGCACATTCACTTCAAAGCCCGGAACATCCTTAGCCAATTTTACAATCAAATCGCGACGACGTTCAAAAGCCTTACGCATTTCCTCTACAGGTTCTTGTGAACCAGTATACGCTGCTTCCGCAGCCTTTTGTGATACAGAACAAGGACCTGAAGTATATTGCCCCTGCAACTTGTTGCACGCTTTTACCAACCATTCCGGTCCGGCAATGAAACCGATACGCCAACCTGTCATTGCATAAGCCTTAGAAACACCGTTTACAATAACAGTACGTTCCTTCATTTCTTCAAACTGTGCAATGCTCTGATGCTTGCCAATATAGTTGATATGCTCGTAGATTTCATCAGCGATTACAAATACCTGGGGATGATTCTTCAATACAGCTACCAAGCCTTCCAATTCTTCCTTGCTGTACACAGAACCGGTAGGGTTAGACGGAGAACAAAGAATCAAGGCCTTAGTCTTCGGCGTGATGGCAGCTTCTAACTGAGCAGGTGTTATCTTGAAGTCTTGTTCTATACCTGCCGGCACAATTACTGGAGTTCCTTCTGCCAGTTTCACCATCTCCGGATAACTCACCCAATAAGGTGCGGGCACTATCACTTCATCTCCAGGATTAACCAATACCAAAACTGCATTACAAACAGACTGTTTAGCACCATTTGCACACGAAATCTGAGCAGCTGTATATTCCAGCCCATTTTCATTTTTCAGTTTTTCCACAATAGCATTACGCAAAGCAGGATATCCCGGTACAGGAGAATAACGAGAGAAATTCTCATCAATAGCTTTTTTGGCAGCTTCTTTAATATGATCGGGAGTATTGAAATCCGGTTCTCCCACGCTCAAATTAATTACATCCACGCCCTGAGCCTTCAGCTCTGCGCTCTTTTGTGACATCGCCAACGTAGCCGAAGGCGACAGACTGTTTAAACGATCCGACAATTGGTTCATTTTCTTCTTAAATTTTGATTATCTTATTTATTGAAATGCAATGTGTGTCCCATCCGTTCTTTCTTCGTGCGCAAATAGCGCTCATTATACGGATTAGGGGTGGTCTCTATAGGCACTATTTCTGTAATCTCCAATCCATAAGCTTCCAAGCCTACTCGCTTCACTGGATTATTGGTCAGCAGACGCATCTTATGTACACCAATCTCTCTCAAAATCTGTGCACCTACCCCGTAATCCCGCTCATCAGCAAGATGCCCCAGACAGATATTGGCATCAACGGTATCCAATCCATCTTCTTGCAACTTATAAGCCTTGATCTTTTCCATCAGACCGATACCTCGTCCTTCCTGATTAAGGTAAACTACCACACCCTTGCCGGCTTTTTCTATCTGCTGCATGGCTTTGTGCAGCTGCTCACCACAGTCACAACGCTTAGAGGCAAAGATATCTCCCGTGGCACAAGAGGAATGCACACGTACCAATACCGGTTCATCAGCCTCCCAAGTTCCCTTGAACAAGGCAACATGATCCAATCCGTTGGATTTCTGACGGAAAGGAATTAAGCGGAAATCACCATATTCAGTGGGCATACTTACTTCCACTCCCTTATCTACGATAGACTCCTGCTTCAAACGGTATGCTATCATATCACGGATAGAGATAAGCTTCAGATTATATTCATCAGCCATCTTGCGTAATTCCGGCAGTCGAGCCATCGTACCGTCGTCACTCATGATTTCCATCAATGCACCTGCCGGATAAAGACCGGCCATTCTGCAAAGGTCAATGGTGGCCTCAGTATGACCAGCTCTGCGCAACACGCCTTTTTCTTGCGCATACAAAGGATTGATATGCCCAGGACGACCGAATGTAGACGGTGTGGAAGCCGGATCGGCCAATGCCTGAATAGTAGCAGCACGGTCGGCGGCCGATACACCGGTCGAACAACCTTCCAGTTTATCGATAGTAACAGTAAACGGTGTACCCAATACAGAAGTATTATCCAACACCTGATGAGGCAAATCCAATTCTTTACAACGCGATACCGTAACAGGAGCGCATAATACCCCGCGCGCATGCTTCAGCATAAAATTCACCTTTTCAGGTGTAATCTTTTCAGCTGCAATGATCAAGTCTCCTTCATTCTCGCGGTCTTCATCATCTACCACAATCACAAAGTTACCAGCCTTGAATTCCTCAATAGCTTCTTCTATTTTATCCAACTTTACATTTTCCATATCTCATTCTTCGTTATTATTACTCATTCATCGCCTCTATTACCCGGCAAACATTCTTATTCGTCTCAATTACCCGTTGCATATCTTTATCCAGCCGGATACGGAATATCCATATGCGAATATAGAAGAACAGACCTACGGGAAAGAACAACCCGCATAACACATTCATCCAATACTGACGGAAAGGTCTCAAATGCGCACGCACCGGAATAATCGGATAGTTATTCAAGAACTGTAACAAAGGCATGGAACGCGTGTTCGACATCTCGTCTATCAAGCCTTCCATCCGCTCATTCAATTCTTCCATCACCACATCATCGGCATCGTTCATCCACAAACGGAAATAATTCGGCATACGTTTCAACATCTTCTGCCGGCGGTACTGTTCACAATCGGCAGACAGGCGTTTTAAATCGCCTGGTAGACGTAAGTAATCCGGATCTTGAATTACCACTTCTTTTCTGAACAAATGCCGAATACTCCTGATACCCACCACTTTCTTAAACCAGTTGATATAAGCATCCGCATTTAGAACCACCGAGTCATTATTGGACTTATAAGTAAGGAAAGCACCAAGTGGTGCCAAAATGGCCGTACTCGTCCACATGCCCATCCAGACTATCCATTTGCCATCTCGGGCCATTTTATAACCCGTATTATTAATAATATAATAGATGATAAAAATTAATACCGATACCACTACAGGCATGCCCAACCCTCCTTTACGAATAATACCTCCTAAAGGCGCACCGATAAAGAAAAAGATGAGACAAGCTAATGATAAAGTGAGTTTTTCATGCCAGGCAGTCATATGACGGCGCATGCTATGCTCCGTCTGCGACAGATTATAACTTTTAAAACTCCAGTCGCTGGTGACACTCTCGGCACGACTTGTAGCAGACTGCATAATTTTCTGCTTCTGGTTCAAAGTAGACACGCCGAACAAGCTATCCACCTTATAACTTCCTGATGCCATCTTTTCTATCTTAGCCGAATCGGCTTTAGTAAGAGCTGCAGGCTTGCGATACGTACCCGACATAGCTTCATTGAAATACACGCGTCCCACACTATCCGTCTGAACTTTCATAGAATCGATACCCGCTTGCAGCATCGCCATATTCTTACTACTCGATTGGTTACTCATGATGCCGGCATCCACCATGTTGAAGTCTGAATTGAATTCTATAATGGCATGTTTTTCACGAAACGTCTCCCTACGATAAGGCACATTACGCTGGCTCATGCTCTGCGATTTAAGATTCTCAAATTGCTCACCACTGTATAAATGCAAATACAGATGCTGCTTATCGGCCGTCATCTCCAGCCTACCGGAATCGGCTCTGATTATCTGCGCATTCTCAAATCCCTTTTCAAAATTATATATAGTTACTTCATAAAGCATACCCGTATTACGGTTCTTATGCTTTACATAGAGGTTATAACCATCGATTTCATCATAAAACACCCCTTCAGGTATATCTACCTCGGGCGATTTTTGTTTCATAGAGAGCAGCAACGTCCATAACTTAGCCTGTGCATTAGGGCCTATTACATTTTGGAAATAGAACGATACGCAACAAATTATAGAAATGAAGACAATCAGCGGACGCATAATCTTCATCAGCGAAATGCCGGCTGCTTTCATGGCCAGCAACTCAAAACGCTCTCCGAAATTACCGAAGGTGATTAGAGCTGCCAACAATACAGCAAGCGGCAACGAAACTGGCACCAGTGTAAGCGCCGAATAAAAGAAAAACTGTCCCAAAACGGACATTTCCAACCCCTTTCCTACCATCTCGTCTACATACTTCCACAAAAATTGCATCATGAAGATGAACAGACAGATGAAGAAAGTACCCATAAAGAGCAGACAAAAGCTCTTTAAAATAAATATATCTAACTTTTTTATGCGCAGCATTTTACTCAATTCATGCAATGAGGTCACAAAAGTAGCACAAAAAAAGGAGTACGTAAAATTTTTAATCGAAAGTTAACTAAAAACCACAAGTTCTCCGCAAGGTTTCTACCTGAGATTCCCACAATTCACGCTGATCGTCTACTTCACTAGCACTGGAAAAATCAGTAATTTCCAATACGAAATCATTCGTCAATTCGCTATTAGTCATTTTCAATTCGAAATATTCTCTTGCTACTTCATTGTCTTTCCAACGGAAACGAATGAAAGAATAGGCTCTCAATGCCACTATTTCTGCCACCCTGTGTTCCGTTTTACCCCAATAGAAAGTTACGGTTTTATCATCCGACTCCACCCTGTCGGCAAACCAGCCTTCCAGACCGGTAGGAGTACTTATAGCCGACCATAAGATTCCTTTTGAAGTAGCATTCAATAAATATTCCAAATGTATTTTTTGTCTTTCCATAGTCTTGTTTCAGTTGATTTGCCGACCAAGATAAATACTTTTTTCTAATTAATAAAAAGAATGGGGTAAATTTATGTCTCCCAAAAAAAAATCAAAAAAAAATGCCGAAATATTTGCGGATACAAAAAAAAGCGCTACCTTTGCACCCGCAATCGAGAAACAAACGATGCTAAAAAACGATGGCGGGATAGCTCAGCTGGTTAGAGCGCATGATTCATAATCATGAGGTCCCCGGTTCAATCCCGGGTCCCGCTACTATAAAGATTTAGACTGTTAGGAGGCTTCCACTCTTGGCGGTCTTTTTTTCTTTTTATCCCCACAACCAATTCCTATAACTCAAACCACATTCAACAAAAAAAATCACCTACAGCTTCCACACTCCAAAAGCAAGCTTCACAAAACTAAAGCTACAGCACCACTATCACAAAACTACAGCTCAACCTATAAAAACAGACTTCCCAATCCATGGACTAAGCAAGCCAAATCCATGGATTAAAAAAAATAAATCCATGGATTGAGGCTAGTAAATCCATGGACACCCATCATCCAACCATAACAAGCTATTCACCAACCAGAATAAATAGAAAAACCAAAATCAAAATAATCTGTTTAAACCTACTTATCAACCGTATAAAATACTAATAAACAAACATATACTAAATACTAGCCAAACTATTAACCAAGTTATTAACAGAGTTATTAACTGCAGAATCGCAAAGTTATCAACAGGCAAACAAACAAGAATAGAAAAGTTATTAACCGAAATTGAAAAGATATGAACAGATAAAGAAACTTATCCACCCTTCACAACTACACAAAAGAAAGGACATAAAAAACGCTAATTGCCGATATTCAGCAGTTAGCGTAACTTCTTGTACTCGAAGCGGGACTTGAACCCGCACAGCCGCAATGGCCAAGGGATTTTAAGTCCCTCGTGTCTACCGATTCCACCATTCGAGCATCCTTTCAAAGAAAGAGCGGAAAACGAGACTCGAACTCGCGACCCTAACCTTGGCAAGGTTATGCTCTACCAACTGAGCTATTTCCGCGTTTTCTTTTAACGGGTGCAAAGATAGGTGTTTTCCCAATACCAACCAAACTTTACGCCCGTTTTTTTTATTATTCTTGCAAAATTCTATTGATTTGAACCAATTCAGCCTCCGAGAATGACAAATTTGCCAATGCTTGCAGGTTGTCCGAGAGTTGTTTCACTGAACTGGCACCTACGATAACAGAAGTCATCCGTTCATCTCTAAGCGCCCATGCCAAAGCCATCTGAGCCAATGTTTGACACCGGCAAGCAGCTATATTATCCAGACTACGCGCCTTCTCCACTCGTTCTTCCGTTACCTGATCCAGCCTTAAAAAGCCCGTACTACGTGCCGCACGCGAATGTTCCGGAATACCATGCAGGTATTTATTCGTCAGCAATCCTTGCGCCAATGGAGAAAAAGCGATAAAACCCGACCCGTATTCATGAGCCAACGCTAGCGATTCTTCTTCGATAGCACGTTCAAACATACTATATCTATACTGACTGACAAGACACGGCACTCCGGCTGCCTGCAACCATTCGTACGCCTTTTGCGCTTGTGCAGGAGGATATTTAGACAGCCCTACATACAAAGCCTTTCCTTGCTTCACCATATCAATCAATGCCTGCACTGTTTCTTCTACTGGTGTCACCCCATCGTAGCGATGACTGTAGAAGATATCAAAATATTCGAGTCCCGTACGACGCAAGCTCTGATCAATGCTAGCCATCAGGTTTTTCCGGGAACTGTTTCCTCCATAAGGCCCGGACCACATTTCATGCCCGGCCTTGGAAGAAATAATCATTTCATCCCGATAGCATTGGAAATGCTGCTTCAAGATTTTCCCGAAATTCTCTTCAGCGCTACCCGGTACCGGACCATAATTATTGGCTAAATCAAAATGAGTCACACCATGATCAAAAGCAAACTTTATCATATCAGTGGCCACACTGAAATCATCTACGCTACCGAAGTTATGCCACAAACCTAATGAGATAGCAGGCAAAAGCAATCCGCTCTTACCGCAACGACGATACACCATCTGCTCATAGCGATGCTCTGAAGGCTGATAATCCATACCAATAAAAATGTAAAAAGTTTATTTCATCCGATTAGCGTCCCAATAAAGTCTTCTCGGCCTGCTCCATGGCAGAAAAATTAAAACCATCTACCACCTGCTGCATCAAAGCAGAGATTTCGGCATTGCAAAGATTACCGATACTGCCTTCGTGCGTATGATGGACCTGTTTATTGTGAGAGAAACGTCCGGCTTCTATATCCAGCCCCACCTTCTTATAGGCATCCCGGAAAGGCATTCCTTCACGTGCCAGACGGTTGACTTCTTCCACACTGAATATCAGCAGATACTTATCATCATCCAGAATATGTTCGTTTACTCTGATTTCATTCATAATATAAGTAGTCATCTGTAAGCAGTCCTTCAATTCTTGAAAGGCTGGAAGAAACACTTCTTTGATAATCTGTAAATCGCGGAAATATCCCGAAGGCAGGTTGTTGGCTATCATCATAATCTGCTGTGGAAGCGACTGCAACTTATTACATTTGGCACGTGTCAATTCAAAGACATCCGGATTCTTCTTGTGTGGCATGATACTAGAGCCAGTCGTACATTCATCGGGTAATTTCACAAAACCAAAGTTCTGGCTATTAAACATACAAGCATCAAAAGCCAACTTAGAGATAGTGCCTGCAATACTGGCCAATGCAAAAGCCACATTCCTCTCTAATTTGCCGCGTCCCATCTGAGCATACACCACATTAAAGTTCAATGAGTCAAAGCCCAGCAAGCGGGTGGTCAGGGTACGATTCAGCGGAAACGAAGAGCCGTAGCCTGCCGCCGAACCCAACGGATTGCGATTACACATTCTAAAGGCAGCCTGCAAGAACATCATATCGTCTACCAGACTTTCGGCATAGGCACCAAACCACAAACCAAACGAAGAAGGCATGGCTATCTGCAGATGCGTATAGCCGGGCATCAACACATCTTTATAACGCTCACTTTGCACAATCAGCACCTGGAATAACTGTTCCACAGCTTCTGCTACCTCCTTGATTTGCGTACGAGTGAAAAGTTTCAGGTCGAGCAATACCTGGTCGTTCCGTGAACGTCCGCTATGGATTTTCTTTCCCACATCGCCCAACTTACGTGTCAGCATCAATTCCACTTGAGAATGAACATCTTCCACTCCCTCTTCAATAATAAACTCCCCTTTCTCGGCCGATTCATAAATCTGCTTCAAGGCTTCCAGCAACTGCGTCAACTCGGCTTTCGTCAGCAAGCCAATACTCTCCAGCATGGTGATGTGGGCCATTGAGCCCATTACATCGTGCTTAGCCAAATAGAGGTCCATTTCACGGTCTTTACCTACCGTAAAACGCTCTATATCCTTATTTACTTGAACGGATTTTTCCCAAAGTTTCTGAGCCACGGTCTTCAGCATTTAAATTCTACATTCCATAGGGTATCAAAGCCAGCATATCGGCCATTTTCTGCAACCCTTCCTGCAAAGGTTTCTGCACCATCGCTTTCATAAAAGGATTCAGTTCCACACCTATCGTCAGTTTCATCTTGCATTCTGTTTCCGTAACCGGCAACAGCTGAATCCAGAGATTAAACGGAAGGGGCGAATCGGTGGTGCCAAACTTGATACACTTACAAGGTTCCTTTTCTACAATCTGCAGCGAGATTTTCCCTACCGGAGACACCTCTACCGACATACTATCCGAATCGAATGTCAGGTTCTTCACTTTATCTGCCGGCAGGCGGTCTTTCACTTTTTCCAGATTATTTAAATCGGAAAGTTTTTCATAAACAGCCTCTTGCGAAGCCGGTATGAACTTTACATCACTTTCAAATTTTGTCATTATTCCTAGTTATATGAAAAGACAAAAGAACTGCCCGGACAATGACTGGCCGAACGGTTCTTTTGTTCAAAAATAAATCATTTCAAAAAAACAAATTATTTTCCAGCATCCCAATGGGCAGGGTCTTTACGCCACTCATTCAGCGTATCCACATCGGCTTCTTCAATGTATCCGGTGCGCAAAGCCACATCGAGTACAGCTTCATAATTAGTCAGAGTAACCAACGTAACCTTGGCATCCTTGAATGCTTTTTCGGCTACCGGGAAGCCATATGTATAGGCTGCCACCATACCGATTACCTCACAACCGTCGCGACGGATAGCTTCTACAGCTTTCAAGCTGCTGCCTCCGGTAGAAATCAAATCTTCAATAACTACCACTTTCATACCCGGACGAAGTTCTCCTTCAATCAGATTTTCCAATCCATGGTCTTTCGGAGTAGAACGCACATATACGAACGGCAGATTAAGAGCATCAGCCACCAAAGCTCCCTGAGGGATAGCACCTGTAGCCACACCCGCAATGGCGTCTACCTGTCCAAAACGTTCCAATATCAGACGCGTAATCTCCGTTTTCACAAAGCTACGGAGCGATGGATATGAAAGAGTTTTACGGTTATCACAGTAAAACGGAGACTTCCATCCAGATGCCCAGGTGAAGGGGTTGGCCGGCTGCAACTTAATTGCTTTAATCTTCAGTAACTTTTCAGCAAATAATCTTTCCAAAGTTTTCATAGCTAATAAACTATTTTCTTATAATTTCAAATATGATGCAAAAATACAGAAACTGAATGAAAAAAGGAAGAAGAAACGAGATATTTTTCATTCTCCTCACTCATTTTCATCAGAAACATCAATACAGCGACGTATATCTTTCATTTCAAAACCACGACTCAGCGCAAAACGCATCAATTTGCAGTTCAGTTCATAGTCGGTTTCAGCGCTAATACTTTTTCGCTTGGCCATCAAAAGTTTCTGAAGGATGGAGAAGTATTCTTCTTCATCGATTTCATCCAAGAAAGGACGGTATACTTTAGAGGGAATCTTCTTCAGTTGCAAAGACTGGCCGATTTTCACCTTTCCCCATTTAGCAAAGCGGTATTTATCGCGGATGAATGCCCGGCAATAACGCTCTTCATCGATATACTGTTCCTGCTCCAAACGGTCTATAATCCGGTCTATGGCGTCGTAGGCTATGCCCCAACGCTGTAGTTTTTCTACCACTTCGGCCCTGCAATGCTCAGCCGAAGCACAATAGGCAGCCATTCTGCTCAACGCATCTTTTTCTGTTATTTCTGTCATCTTTCAGCTATTACAATCCGGTCGTTGCCGGAAATATCTTTCAACACCCTGGCCGACGCATACCCCAGGCGAAGCAGCATTTCCGCTGTCTGAGGGCCATACGCTCGGTTTATCTCAAAATACAATTTTCCTGTAGACTTCAACAGCGTCAGCCCCAACTGTGCAATGCGGCGGTAAAACAGCAACGGGTCGTCGTCGGGCACAAACAAGGCCAATTCAGGTTCCCAATCCAGCACATTGGGTTCCATATCAGCTCGTTCTTTATCCAGCACATAAGGCGGATTACTGACAATCACATCGAAGCATGCTTCATCTGTGGGAGCCACCTGCAACACATCGCACTGCTCAAAGCTAACCTTTGCCCCCAGCAAAGCATTGTTTTCCTGGGCCAAAAGAATAGCTTTATCCGACACATCCCAAGCCACGACTTCAGCCTGGGGCCGTTCTTTCGATAAGGTTACAGCTATACACCCGCTACCTGTACCTATATCCAAGATGTGCGCATCGAACGGAATATCCCGCAACATAACCTCTACCAACTCCTCGGTTTCGGGCCGCGGTATAAGCACACCGGGAGCTACCTTGAAAGTACGCCCCCAAAAGCGAGCCTTACCCTGCACATACTGTATCGGCTCAAATTGAAGCAAACGCAGAAGAATGCTTTCCAACTCCTCTTCTTCTTTTGCAGATAAAATTATATCTTTGCCCACGTAATAGTCCACAGTGCTCTGCTGCAAGATTTCACAACAGATGATGCGGGTCATAGCCAATGCCTCACTACGGGAGTAGCATTGCTGCAGGCGGGTACAGATAGAAAAAGCTGTGGGACTCATGAATATACAAGGTTGGTTTTCAGCCTGCAAAATTAAGAATAATCCGAAAAACGAGCCAATGATGGAAGAAGAAAAATACATGAGAAGGTGCATAAAGCTGGCCATGAATGGGTTATGCAATGCTGCCCCAAACCCCATGGTAGGGGCAGTTATCGTGCACCAGGGTAAAATTATCGGCGAAGGATACCACGTACGCTGCGGTGAAGCACATGCCGAAGTCAACGCCATCCGGTCGGTGAAGCAGCCGGAGCTGCTGAAAGAAAGCACCATTTACGTCAGTCTGGAGCCTTGCGCTCATTATGGCAAGACGCCTCCCTGCGCCGACCTTATCATCGAGAAACAGATTCCACGGATAGTCATCGGCTGCCAGGACCCTTTTGCTAAAGTGGCAGGCAGAGGCATACAGAAGCTGCGCGATGCGGGCAGAGAGGTGATTGTAGGGGTACTGGAGGAGGAATGCCAACAGCTGATTCGGCGGTTTGTCACTTTTCATGCACACCATCGCCCGTTTATCACGCTGAAGTGGGCCGAGTCGGCCGACGGATTTCTGGACGTATGCCGCACCGACGGCCAGCCTGTGGTATTATCCAATCCGCTGACAGCCATGTTAGTGCATAAGAGAAGAGCCGAACACAGTGCTATATTGGTAGGTACGCGCACGGCTCTGCTGGACAATCCGAGTCTGAATGTAAGGAATTGGTACGGGCCTTCACCCGTACGCATCGTCATAGACCGCTGCCTGCAACTGCCCCATACTCTGCATTTGTTTGATGGAACGGTACCCACGCTGGTACTGACCGAGCAAGAGCATCCCAACAAGCCTGGCGTGGAATACATCCGCATGGATTTTCAGCAAGACCTGCTTCCACAGTTATGTAAGATTTTGTATAACAAAAAGCTACAATCGCTCTTGGTAGAAGGAGGCAGTCAACTGCTGCAATCATTTATTGATGGCAACTACTGGGATGAGATTTTCATAGAGAAGTGCCCGCAGTTGCTACATGCCGGGGTAAAAGCACCGGTGTTGCACGGGGGGATTACAGGCGACATAGAGCGTCACTTCGGTCGCAACATCCTGCCTGTCACCCGCAACTAAATGCAGAAACCGGGCCGCTTCTGCACAGGATTATGTCCGGGTCTTATACGCCGGACTTGGTTAGGAGTTGGTCAGGAGCTGGTCAGGAGTTGACTAGGACTTGACTAGGACTCACCCCTATATAAACCGGCAAGTTGCTTGGAAAGTTGCTGAATATATGCGGAAAAACTATTCATTTAACCATAATTTTATATAAATCTTATCGTTTTTGCCGATTATAGAAAAAAATGTTCCTATTTTTGCAACTTGTAAATAAACACTAACTTACAAAATGAGAATAAACTTTTTATCAATCATCGCTTGTATTCTGTTTGTATCTGTTGCAGTCAGTTCATGCCTGGACTCTGAAGACACTTTTGTAGCCAGTTCTGATGCAACTGTCCGCGCATTCGGACTGGATACCATCTACGGCAAACATTATAAATTTGCAATCGACCAAATCAATAGACAGATTTATAATCTGGAACCTCTTCCCGTAGGCTCTGACACGCTGATTGACAGCATCCGGATAGATACCTTTCAAGTAAGTGGGTATATTACGGCCGGATTATTGGGAAAAGACACGATTGTAAACCTAAACAACCATCAAAACCTGACCAGTGCTTCGAATATCTACCGCGGCGGCGATATCCGCCCCACTGGAGACTTTCTGAACGGCATCAAATACAAGATTCTGGCAGCCGACATGTCGACCTCGCTGGAATATACTCTTCATATCAGTATCTACGAGCACGACCCTGATTCTATTCGTTGGCAACAATTGGATACTCCCGGATTACCGGAGACATCCATAGCCCATCAGCAGACAGCCGTAACACTGAACGACCGCATTCTTCTATATATTAAAGAGGTAGACGGCGTATCACTTTATCAAAACGGCATATACGTACCCCAAGCCGGAAAATCTACTGACGGACAGGCGTACAGCAATTGGAGCAAGAGCGCGCTGCAAGGCATCCATCTGACCGAGGTGCCTGCAGTGGTAAAATTGAATGTGTGGAATGCGCCAAAAGCACAGACCACAGAAACTCTTTATACCGTAACTGAAGGCAAACTATATAAATCAATCAACGGCCTGGAGTGGGAAACGTCTGAAGACTTCAATACTACTCTACCCCAAGGATATACCCTGAAAAAACTGATGGGGGGATTCAATGGAACGCTGCTGGGACTGCTGGAACAAGAAGGAAAGGCATACTCTATCACTTCGAACGGAGAACTGACAGCATGGAAAGCTGAGAGCGTCTACGAATTGCCTGAAAAATTCCCCACAGAAAATCTCTATACAGCAGAATACCAGACTACCAACTTCCTGCCTCAAGTAATGGTGGTGGGCAAGGTAGCAGCAGAGGACGAAAAAATCATCCCCTGGGCATACGACGGTGCAAGCTGGACCCTCCTGGATCCCAGCACTGAGTATAAGAGCTATTGCCTTACCGAAAAAATAGGCTACCAACCAGCGGTTATGAACTACGACGGCACGTGCTACATCTTCGGTGAGAAATTGGATTTCATCTACAGTTCCAAAAATCACCTGGCCTGGTATGAAGCAAGCAAGAAATTCTTCCTGCCCAAAGAAGCTGCCAAAAGAGAGAACTACAGCATGACTATCGACAACGAACAATATATCTGGCTGATTTCCGGCGGAACTTCCAACAACGGCCAACAGAACAACGCCATCTGGAGAGGCCGCTTGAACAGAATAGGCTACCAAAAATAATTCTAAGAATATAGAAATGCAACACACTGAGCAAATCGATATGAACCGGATTCCCCAACACGTAGCTATCATCATGGACGGCAACGGACGTTGGGCCAAACAACGCGGACTGGAACGCTGCTTTGGACATCAAGCCGGTGCAGAAACTGTACATATCATTACAGAAGAAGCTGCACGATTAGGAATCAAGTTTCTGACGCTATACACCTTCTCTACCGAAAACTGGAATCGCCCTTCGGCAGAAATAGCCGCCTTGATGTCGCTGCTTTTTGAAAGCATCAAGGAAGAGACATTCATGAAGAATAATGTACGCTTTCAGGTCATCGGTGACGTGAAGAAACTTCCGGATAATGTACAGGAACGGCTCAACCTCTGTATAGAACATACCGCTGCCAATACGGGTATGTGCCTGGTGCTGGCACTCAGCTATTCGGCCCGATGGGAAATAACAGAAGCTATGAAGCAGGTGGCCGAACTGGTAAAAGAAGGGAAACTGCAACCCGAACAAATAGACGACGAAACTGTGAACCGCCATCTAACGACGTCATTTATGCCCGATCCGGATTTACTGATACGAACCGGAGGGGAACTCAGACTGAGCAATTACCTGCTATGGCAATGCGCATACTCCGAACTTTACTTTTGTGATACATTCTGGCCAGACTTCCGGGCAGAAGAATTCAAACAAGCTCTCTGCGACTATCAGAAAAGAGAACGCAGATTCGGCAAAACCAGCGAACAAATCCGTTAAAATTCAAAAAACCTAATAACCATCATATTCATGTACTATCGTATATTCTCCATACTCATCACATGCATCTGCATCTTTGGCTATACCCAGCATGCAGCCGCACAAGAGGCGAATGCCGGAAATGAAACAGACAAACCTGTTATCCTATACTCCGGACAACCGAAAAAGTATGAAATAGCAGACATCAAAGTTGTAGGTGCCAAGAATTATGAAGACTATGTCATCATTGGCCTCTCCGGACTGACCAAGAAACAGGTAATCAGTGTACCGGGTGATGAAATTACCCAGGCTTGTAAACGGTACTGGCGTCATGGCTTGTTCTCTGATGTAAAAATTACAGCCGATAAGATAGAAGGAGATAAAATTTGGCTGACTATCTACCTGACCATGCGGCCGCGCGTATCGGATATCCGCTACCACGGTGTAAAGAAGTCTGAACGGGAAGATTTGGAAGCCCGCGTGGCTCTGCTGAAGGGTAATCAGATTACCCCGAATGCCATAGACCGCGCCAAAACACTTATCAAACGCTATTTCGACGATAAGGGATTCAAGAATGCAGAAGTCATCATCAGCCAGAAAGATAACCCCGAAAAGGAGAACGAAGTATTGGTAGATATCAGTATCGACAAGAAGGAGAAGGTAAAAGTACATCAAATCACCATCACCGGAAACCATGCCATCAAGACTAAAAAGCTGAAGAAGGTGATGAAGAAGACGAATGAAAAGGGCAAACTCGTCAACTTGTTCCGCACCAAGAAGTTCGTAGAAGAGAATTATGAGGCCGACAAACAGTTGATTATTGACAAATATAACGAACTGGGATACCGTGATGCCATGATTGTAAAAGACAGCGTCACGCCCTACGACGACCGCACGGTAGACGTATACCTGGAAATTGAAGAAGGACAAAAATATTATCTGCGCAATGTATCGTGGGTAGGTAACACCTTATATCCATCGGAACAGTTGAACTACCTGCTGCGCATGAAAAAAGGAGATGTGTACAACCAGAAACTGCTGGAAGAGCGTACACAAACCGACGAAGATGCTATCGGTAACTTGTACTATAACAACGGTTACCTGTTCTATAGCCTAGACCCCGTGGAAGTGAACATCGTAGGCGACTCCATCGACCTGGAAATGCGTATCTACGAAGGACGTCAGGCTACCATCAACAAAATCAGCATCAATGGTAACGACCGCTTGTACGAGAACGTGGTACGCCGCGAACTCCGCACCCGCCCAGGACAGTTGTTCAGCCGCGAAGACTTGATGCGCTCTATGCGTGAAATTCAGCAGATGGGCCACTTCGACCCGGAACAAATTACACCCGACATCAAACCAAGACCGGAAGATGGTACGGTAGATATCGGTTATAACTTGATTTCCAAAGCCAACGACCAGGTGGAATTCTCTGCCGGCTGGGGGCAGACAGGTGTTATCGGAAAACTGAGCTTGAAGTTCACCAACTTCTCTGTGGCCAATCTGCTGCATCCTGGCGAGAACTACCGCGGTATCTTGCCACAGGGCGACGGACAGACACTGACCATCAGCGGACAGACCAATGCCAAATATTACCAGTCGTACAGCATCTCATTCTACGACCCGTGGTTTGGCGGCAAGCGTCCGAATGCCTTCTCTATATCCGGTTTCTACTCTCGTCAGACCGATATCAGTAGCCAATACTATAACTCTGCCTACATGAACAGCTACTATAACAGCTATTACAGCGGTATGTATGGCTACGGCATGTATAACTATGGCAACTATAACAGCTACGAGAACTATTACGACCCGGACAAGTCTATCCAGATGTGGGGATTGGCCGTGATGTTCGGTAAGCGTCTGAAATGGCCGGACGACTACTTCCAGGTAACTGCCGAACTGTCGTACCAACGCTATATCTTACGCGATTGGCAATATTTCCCGGTTACCAATGGTAAATGTAACAACTTGAGCATCAACCTTACCCTGTCGCGCAGCTCTATTGATAACCCGATTTATCCACGTCAGGGTTCGGAATTCTCACTGTCGGCACAGCTCACTCCACCGTATTCTTTGTTCGATGGCAAAGATTACAGCAAGTACAGCACCAGCAACCAGGATGATATGAACAAGATGCACAAGTGGGTGGAATACCACAAGTGGAAATTCAAATCCAAAGTGTACATCCCGTTGCTGGACCCGATGACAGTGAAGCGTACTCCGGTAGTAATGGGCCGTGTAGAATTCGGGTTGTTGGGCCACTACAACAAACATAAGAAATCACCGTTCGAAACCTTTGATGTAGGTGGTGACGGTATGACCGGATACTCCAGCTATGCAACAGAAAGCGTAGCCCTGCGCGGATACGAAAATAGTGCTTTGACTCCCTATGGCTACGAAGGCTATGCCTACACTCGTCTGGGATTGGAATTGCGCTACCCGCTGATGCTGGAAACCAGTACCAGCATCTATGCACTGGGATTTGTGGAAGCAGGTAATGCTTGGCACGAAGTAAATAAATTCAACCCGTTCGACCTGAAACGCTCGGCCGGTGTGGGTGTACGTATCTTCCTGCCTATGATTGGTATGATGGGTATCGACTGGGCATACGGTTTCGACAAAGTATTGGGCACCAAGCAGTATGGAGGAAGCCAGTTCCACTTCATCTTGGGACAAGAGTTCTAAACGACTGAAAGTAGAATATCTAAAATGTAAAAGTTATGAAGAAGAGTTTATGGGTCATTATGACATTCCTGACCATGTGCCTATCAGCACAGGCACAGAAATTTGCACTGATAGATATGGAATATATCATGGAAAATATTCCTGCGTATAAACGTGCCAACGATCAATTGGCTCAATCTTCAAAACAATGGCAAGCTGAAGTAGAAAAACTCTCCGGTGAAGCCAAAGCTTTGTATCAAGATTACCAGAAGTCGTCAAGAGCTTGGTCTGATGCACAGAAAAAACAAAAGGAAGACGCCATTGTGGCCAAGGAAAAATCGGCAGCCGAACTCCGTAGGAAGTACTTCGGTCCGGAAGGCGAAATGGCCAAAAAACAGCAGGAACTGATTAAACCCATTGAAGACCAGGTGTACGAAGCGGTAAAAGCCATTGCCACCCAAAGAGGCTATGCAGCCGTGGTAGACAGAGCATCGGCCACCAGCTTGATTTTTGCCTCACCAAGCATCGACATCAGCAATGATGTACTGACTAAATTAGGATATTCAAATTAATTGCATATATTTGCGGAGTCAATCAAAATCAGAAATTAACAAGAAGATTAATCATTAAAATAAAAAACTAACATTATGCTAAAGAAAATCGTCGCTGCCGTAGCAATGTTTATTCTCCCGCTGGGAGCTATGGCACAAGCAAAATTTGCTCACATGAACTCTCAAGAAGTCATCACTGTTATGCCGGAATTTACAAAAGCACAAGCCGATATGGATGCTTTGGCAAAACAATACCAGAAAGAGATGGAAACAGGTGAAGCAGAATTCAACAAAAAGTATCAGGAATTCCTGCAACAAGCAGACTCACTTCCGAAGAACATTGCTGAACGCCGTCAGAAAGAATTGCAAGACATGGCTCAACGCCAGCAACAATTCCAGCAGGAAGCTGCTCAGTCTATGCAAAAGGCTCAGAACGATGCTATGGCTCCTATCTACCAGAAGCTGGAAAATGCCATCCAGGCAGTAGGTAAGGCTGAGGGTTTCACATATATCTTCGACTTAGCCCGTACTCCGATTCCTTTTGTAGGTACACAAAGCGTAGATGTAACGGCTAAAGTAAAAGCACAGCTGGGCATTAAATAAGAGAAAGAGTATTCTTAAAAAACGCATAGAAAGCGGATTAGGCGGGCTTATTCCACAAAGGAACCGCCAATCCGCTTTATCTTTTCCCTACAAACGGCATACGTAAACATTTCTATAGACATCATCCCTATGAGAGCAACCCTACCTTCTATTCCTGGCCCTATCGGAGTATTCGACTCCGGTTACGGCGGATTGACCATTCTGGAAAAAATAAGAGAGACCCTTCCTGCATACGACTTCATTTATCTGGGCGACAATGCCCGAAATCCATACGGTACCCGTTCGTTCGAAGTAGTCTATGAATTTACGCTACAAGCGGTAAGCAAACTCTTTGAAATGGGTTGTCATTTGGTGATTTTAGCATGCAACACCGCCTCGGCCAAAGCGTTGCGCAGCATACAGATGAATAATCTGCCACACATCGACCCCGACCGACGCGTATTGGGAGTAATCAGGCCCACCGTGGAATGTATCGGCAATATCACTCAAAACAGACACGTGGGCATATTGGCTACTGCAGGAACCATACATTCGGAATCCTACCCAATGGAAATTCACAAACTGTATCCAGACATTCAAGTGACAGGAACTGCCTGCCCATTGTGGGTGCCACTGGTAGAAAACAATGAGGCCCTAAATGATGGAGCCGACTATTTTGTACAAAAATACATCGACGAACTACTTCAGAAAGATCCCTTGATTGATAGCGTAATTCTGGGCTGCACCCACTACCCGCTTCTGCTGCCGAAAATTAAAAAATTCATGCCGTCACAGATTAAGGTCATCACCCAAGGAGAACTGGTGGCCGAAAGCCTGAAAGACTATCTGGCACGGCACACCGAGATGAATGCCCGATGTACGCAAGGCGGAGTATGCCGATACTACACCACAGAAGCCGAAGACAAATTCTCTGAGTCTGCTTCCACTTTCTTGAACGACCATGTAGAAGTGAAACGAATCTTTCTGGAGTAATCTTACTTTTTATTACAAATAAAACCTTTGTTACAGAGATATTGTTATATTTGTAATCCATAACCTTTTAAATTCGTACACTTATGAAAGCGGAAGACAAAAGCAAACTGATTGAAGTATTCAAGGGTTCCTTATGGGAAGCAGAAATGGTGAAAAGTCTGCTGGACAATGCTGCAGTAGAATCGGTTCTAAAAGATGGAATGGTGGTCAATGTAGTGCTGCCAGCAACAGCTGTGGAAGTAAAAGTGCTCGTCAATGAAAGCAACTTCGAAGCGGCCAGAGAAGTGGTACGCGAATTTGAGAACAACAGGTCTGCCGAATAAGGCAGACCACATCACACACATTGCAGACAACCAAGGAAGCTTATCGGAGTAAGGCCAAGACAATGGCAGCACCCTAAAAACTGAAAAACATATGCCACATACTGTCAAAAATTTATATTATCACTTACAAATAAACGATTGAAAGACAAGAACAATTAAGCAATCAATAACTAGTTATTCATAAAACAGAACCAATATGAAGAAATTTACCTGCGTGCAGGATATAGGAAACCTGCAAACTGCACTCCAAGAAGCTTTCGAAATCAAGAAAGATCGCTTTAAATATGTAGAACTGGGCCGCAACAAGACCTTAATGATGATTTTCTTCAACTCCAGCCTGCGTACCCGGCTGAGTACACAAAAAGCTGCCCTAAACCTAGGCATGAATGTTATCGTGCTCGACATCAATCAGGGAGCCTGGAAACTGGAAACCGAAAGAGGAGTCATCATGGACGGTGACAAGCCTGAACACCTGCTGGAAGCTATCCCGGTAATGGGATGCTATTGCGACATAATCGGTGTACGGTCGTTTGCCCGGTTCGAAAACAAGGAGGACGATTATAATGAAGTCATCCTGAATCAGTTCATCCAGCACTCCGGACGCCCCGTATTCTCTATGGAAGCGGCCACCCGTCATCCGTTGCAGAGTTTTGCCGACCTCATCACCATTGAAGAGTACAAAAAGACTGAACGCCCCAAAGTGGTACTGACCTGGGCTCCCCACCCTCGCCCGCTGCCGCAAGCCGTGCCCAACTCTTTTGCCGAATGGATGAATGCAGCCGATTACGATTTTGTCATCACGCATCCCGAAGGCTATGAACTGGACCCGCAATTCGTAGGCCATGCCCGCGTAGAATACGACCAGATGAAGGCCTTCGAAGGGGCCGACTTCATCTATGCCAAGAACTGGGCTGCCTATGCCGGTAATCACTACGGAGAAATCTTAAGCAAAGACCGTAGCTGGACTGTGAGCGACCGACAGATGGCTGTAACCAACAATGCCTACTTCATGCATTGCCTGCCCGTGCGCCGCAACATGATAGTAACCGACGAAGTGATAGAAAGTCCGCAAAGCATCGTCATACCGGAAGCGGCCAACCGCGAAATATCGGCTACAGTGGTACTGAAAAGACTGCTGGAAGGACTTGAGTAAAGTCTTATAGAACAGAAAAAGGGGTGCGTTTTGATGCACCCTCTTTTCTGTTACTTCTGAATCGGCTTCCCGGCCTCTTTCCAGGCGTTGAATCCGCCCTTCAGTTCATAGACCTTGAATCCGCGTTCGCTCAATATTTTAGCGGCAGTCTTGCTGCGCTTGCCGCTGCGGCAATACACCGCCACCGTACGTTCTTTATCGAGAGCGGCCTGCGCCATCTCTGCAAAATTCTCCTCATCCAGCACGTTCACATTCAGGCTTTCCTCAATATGTCCGCTGCTGTATTCAGCCACGGTGCGCACATCCAACCGCTGCACCTCAGGGTCGGCTATCAAGTCTGCAAACTCCTCCACCGGAATTGTGGTATATCCTGCATCCTTCTCCCGGCATTCACTATGAAAAAAACATAAGAAAGCCGTCAGCAAGCATATCATCCGAATGGCACTGGAAGAAATAACCACCTATAAATGGATTATAGAAGGAGAAGGACAAATAAGAAATCAATAACTAGTTACTCATAAAACAGAACCGATATGAAGAAATTTACCTGCGTGCAGGATATAGGAAACCTACAGACTGCACTCCAAGAAGCTTTCGAAATCAAGAAAGACCGCTTTAAATAGTCGTCCCTTAAAAAGCCCATTTTTGCGAGATATTGTTCAAGTACAGTATCTCGCAAAAATGGGCTTTTTAAGGGACGACTAAGTAGGGTGTTCAGTACCGTATACCAATTTTTTTATTTATTAGGAGTAGCCCATTGATGTGTTTCATCACAACGGATAGTCATCACTTGGGTTCCTACCTGCATACGGAAATCTCCTTCCTCAAGGATCCATTTTCCATCAGCTCCTACAAAAGCCAAGTCACTGGCAGGAATCGTCAACGTCACAGTCTTAGTTTCACCCGGTTTTAAATCAATCTTTGTGAATGCACGCAAACGACGATTCTCCGGAGTCAGAGATGCCACCATATCACGGCTAAATAGCATCACCACTTCCTTGCCTGCTCGGCTGCCGGTGTTCGTTACATCCACCGTGAAACTCAATGAATCCGTCACCTTAAATGAATCCAAATTACACCTCAAGTTATTATATTCAAATGTCGTATAGCTCAATCCGTAACCAAACGGCCATTGAACAGAAATCACCGCATCATAGTCATAAGCACCTTCCATTTTATCCATCTCTTCACTTACACGATAATCATACGTTGTAAGTTCGGCTTCATGACGCGGATACGTATAAGGCATTTTGGCACTGGGATTCGCATCGCCCGCCAGAATGTTTGCCAATGCATCAGCTCCATAGTTACCCGGCAACAGCACATGTATAATTCCTTTCGCCAATGGTTCAATATCATGAATAATACGCGGTCTGCCTTCATTCAATACCAAAACAATCGGTTTACCCGTAGCAGCCAGCGCTTTCACCAGGTTACGCTGGTTAATCGATAGGGCGAGTTCTGAAAGATTGCCCGGAGTCTCACAATAAGAATTTTCACCGATACAGGCAATAATCACATCCACACCCTTTGCAGCAGCGACAGCCTTTTCTATTTCAGGCGTATTTTCTTCTGTATACGCTCCCTCAGCCACATACGTTACCCCCTGCTCCAAGCACACATTCGAAGCGCCAAATTTATTGCAGACAGCTTCATAAATAGTGTGATAATCACCCGCAAAGCGATCGGCCAGATGCCCTTGCCAAGAGTAACTCCATCCACCGTTGAGACAGCGCATGGAATGGGCATTCGGTCCCGTCACCAAGAGCTTCAGTCCCTTGCGTAGAGGTAAAATCTGATCTTTGTTCTTCAACAGAATCTCCGATTCTTCAGCTGCTTCAATTGCTTTTCTCGCATGCTCGTCACTCGCAAAATCCGGATAATTTTCTGTAGCTGTCATAGGTTGTTCAAACAATCCCAATCTCACTTTCAGACGAAGAATTCTACGCACTGCGTCATCAACACGGCTCATAGGCACCTGCTTTTCTTCCACCAGTTCCTTCAGCAATGTGCAGAAATCCAGTGCATACGGTTCCATAGCCATATCAATACCCGCATTAATTGCCATCTTGATAGCCTCCTTCTTGTTGGCGGCTACATATTCACGCGTATACAAGTTATTGATATCCGCCCAGTCAGTGATGAGCATCCCATCCCAGTTCAAGTCTTCCTTCAGCCACTTCGTCAGCAGTTCAGCATTGGCATGCACAGGAACCCCATTCACAGAGCCACTATTTACCATCACCGTCAGTGCCCCTGCTTCTACACAAGCTTTAAAAGGAGCAAAGCATTTTTCACGCAATTCCGATTCAGGAATATAAGCCGGAGTCCGGTCCTTGCCGGTACGGGCCGAACTGTAGCCCATGTAATGCTTAACCGATGTTGCAATCCGGTTGGCAGGGATATGGTTCGGGTCCTCCCCCTGATATCCGCGGATAGCTTCACTGCCCATGACTGCATTAACCAGACAATCTTCTCCAAAGTTTTCCCACACCCGGGACCAGCGCGGATCACGAGCCATGTCTACCGTCGGAGAGAAAGTCCACGGACAGCTACCTGCACGGGTTTCATAAGCCGTGATACGGGCAGCCTCATACGCCAGTTGCGGGTTGAACGAAGCGGCCAAATTGATATTCTGCGGGAACAATGTACCCCCCAGCGTATAAGTGGTACCATGCGTCTGATCCAGTCCATAGATGCAAGGAATGCCAATCTCCTTCATGGATAAAGTTTGAATCTTGCCAATGATCTCCTGCCATTTGGCACAATTCTGCGCCACCGGACCCGGACTGTTCAAGATTGAACCAACCTTATACTGACCGATAGCCTCCTGCAATTTGGCATCATCCAGTACAAAATCATCGTTTTCAAACTTGCCGAGCACGTCAATAGACAATTGGGTCATCTGACCTATTTTCTCTTCCAGTGTCATCCGAGCCAATACCTGCTCCACTTTTTCTTCCACATCTGCATCCGACGGAATAGCCGGTGCTGTAGCTGGCTGATGGCAAGCGGCCATCAACAACATGGACACTACATAAAACGATTTTTCTACTTTATTCATATGTTTTTCTTATTATCTGCAAAATTGAATTATAACACAGTCACCATATCCACATAATAACCATGACCCACACAAAGGAATCCATCCTCACTAAGAATCATATCCAATATATCCTGAGTTAACAGCACTTCCTTGATACCGTTTTCACTAAAATCAAACGCTGCTGTTCCAGGCAAATCATTCCAATGAGCGGAAGTAGTACGCATCTGATGATACTCATCCGAAGGATTCACCGAATAGTGGATATAGAGCGTTGCACCGGGTTTCAAAGATTGGAAGGCTTCTTTACCAATCAGATTAAACGTCTTATTCGGATTTTCGTCGGGCAAATCCCACGATACATAATGATGTCCTTTCCATAACACTGTCATAGAAGAAACTATCACAGACTGTTCCTTTTTATTGCCTTCTTTAGAATAAAACCACACCTCTGTACCGGCACTCGTCGTTCCTTTCAGCACATATTCGCCATCGTCCAGTTTCGGAGCAGTAAGCACCAGTTCCGTAGCCGACTGTCTGACAAATTCAGTCAGAATCTGTCCAGCAAATGAAAGCGACTGGATTTTATCCAAATTGATACCCGAAAGCACCCATTCCGTACCGGCATTCGTCCGGTCGGCTCCCGAAGTAATCATGGGATCACGGCTCACCGTAATTTCATTTCCGCCAAATTCATTACCCGCAGCATCAAACAGAATCACACGGTAAGTACCGTTTTCCAACGCTTGCGGCACCGTATATTCAAGATAAGTCCCCTTGTCGTCGTTGCCCAACGCAAGATCCGACACCGTTTGTCCGCCCATAACAAGTCCCTTTACTGTTTCCAAGTGACTACCATACAAACGAGCCTTTCCATTCGGAGCAACAATACGTTCAAAACTAACTTCCGTAGTCTGAGGATCATCCGCCAGCGGATTAACCTGCACAAGACCCTCACGATAAGTAGACTTACCAGCATCGGTCGTCACATTTACCCTCATCACATAAACACCTGCCTTCAGGTTGATATCGATCGATCTACCTTGTGCCACTTCTTCCCCATCAAGCAGCCAACTGACATGGCAATAATCAGCTGGTGTTACAGTCAATGTCATCGAGAAATTAGCATCTCTGTTGATATTTGCCACCACGGGCAACTTCCCGTCTTTTCTATCAGGAAGCGTCGGATCAAGAATACGTGGATCATCGTAAGCTGTAACTGTTGAAAACGGTTCCTCCTCCTGACAAGCAGTAACACACACATTGACAGCCAACAAAAGAAGGATCATGTAATATATCTTTTTCATTTGATAATCAATTAAGAGTTAAACACCAAAAGTCTATTTATCCCACCAAACAGGAGTGTTCCAGCTATCTTTTCCTCCCATCCGTTCGAGTGCTTCTTCATAACCTGTTTTATTATAAGATGATTCCAATACTGGGTAGCAAAGACGTACCGGAATTTCCTTTCCTCCTGTCATAAACTGTTCAAAGCCGTATTCCGCCGGAGATTTCAGTTTTGGATAACCAGAGCGACGCTGATTGGCCCAACATTCAGCCGGATTGGTAAAGTGCAAAATCCATGCCTGCGTATGAATGGAAGCCATTTTCTGTTCTTTCGTATGTCCCATTCCATTGGCCGATAAATACACATTCATTTCCTCTTCCGAAACAGGATCACACTTGTAGCGACTCACCAGAAAGTCCACAGCAGCCCGCACTCCCTCTTCATACAGCGCTTCGGCAGTCTGTCCATCCACATTCCATTTTTTCAATGCTGCTTCCGCCAGCAAGAAACGCGTTTCCGCAAAAGTCATCACTACACCCGGATTATCCCCTCTCAAAAAATTATTAGCTAATTTAGGTTCTGTTTCACGAGCCACACTGATGGTCACATTCGGATTGGTTTCAGCTAATTCCTTCAAAATGTCGCTGTCATATCCCGTAGGCCAAGGTTCCCAGCTGAATGCCCCCGGCAAACACGGCTGAAAAGCAATCCCTTTATCAATCATTTCCTGGGTTAAATCCACCCGATTATCGGGACTGGTAGCACTCATGAGACCGTCGTAATAGCAGCGGCTCAGCATAAAGGTACGAGGGTCGCCCGTGTTGTACAGTTGATTAAACAACGTTGCACACAGATAGCTCGGATTGTTGGCAGGGTCATTACCGAACAGCAATTTAGAAAGAGCATTGCCACGGAAATCCCCATAAGCATCCTGACCAAAGCTGAATGCAATATTCATATATTTAATCAACGCCTCATCTTCGGCACTGTCAAAAATTCCGCCGTCGGCCTGCCAAGCAGCCTCAAACTCCTCCTGCGCTTTCTGAGGATCAACATTGGAAATACGCATAGCAAAACGCATACGCAACGAGTTGGCCAGTTTTTTCCATTTGCTGATGTTCCCACCGTAAATCACATCACCCGTAATGGCATCCTTCGCCGGATCCAGCGCTTGCGATGCTGCAGTCAAATCCTTAAAGAAACTATGATAAATTTCTTCCTGTGTATCATATCGCGGATTAAAAATCCCCTGCAAGAATCCTATACCCGCTTCACTGCAAGGCACATCTCCGTAGATATCCGTAATGATAGACATCAGATAAACCCGATAAATAGTCAGTGCTGCATGAATATTGGTTTTGCCCTGATCTTGTGCAGTACGATATTGAGCATCGGTCAAATTCTTGATTGAATTAGTATAAAAAGTGGTCCAGACACGGTCCATCTCATCATCACTCAGCATGTGACGACCACCAAAATTAGTAGTATTCCAGCACCCCATAAGCTGCTGCGTAAAGCCGTACAAATAATTTCTGTAAATTTCAATCATGCCCAAATCGCCATAAGTTTGCAACTGAGCTGTTGTCAGCTGAGCATTCGCATCAAGAGCAGCTGCTTTCGTCGGGTCTGTATTCATGTTTTCCATATACTCATCGCTACAAGAAGTAAAGCTGAGTACACCTGTCAACAGCGTAAAAGCAATTGTATATATACTGAGTTTCATTGTTCTATGATTTAAGTGTATAGATAATCTTTAAAATTTAACATTGATATTGAAACCATAACTTCTGCGTGAAGGCAAAGAACCATATTCCAATCCCATACCAGTGGTATTATTGTAGTTTGAATCTGGGTCAATATTCGGAATATTCTTCCACACAATGAACGGGTTGCGTGCTACGAAAGAAACTGTGGCAGCCTGCACCACCTTCTTCAGCCATTTTTCGGGCAAACGATAACTCAACGTAATTTCACGGCATTTCACATAAGAGTTATCAAAGATAAATGCCGATGGTGCGTTACGACATACACTCATCCAATAATCTTCCGGATTGACATAGATATCATTTGGACGATAAGTGCCATCCCCGTTATCAATTACACCAGGAGCTACAAAACCACCAGTTGGTTTCCAGTCAGGAGAACCTTTGGGAAAACCTGCCGCTTTGCGCTGTTCTTCCGAACGGTACCATTCTTCACGTCCTGCCAAGGTTTCCAACGCTTTACCTGATTCATACGAAGCACGAGCCGACATAGAATACAAATCTGCACCTACTTTTATATCAAACAAAGCTGAGAAAGACAGATTCTTATAAGTAAAAGTCGTACTCAAACCACCCGTCCAATCCCAAGATGCATTACCCAACACATGATTGTTAGTATCATATTGTGGCAATCCCGTTGTCGGATCAATCAACACATCACCATTGGAGTTCCGTTTGAAGTCTGGTCCCACAATAGAACCAAAATTCTCACCGACCTTAGCAGCTACCTGCACATTCAACCAAGGTGCCTTTTCCAACTCGAACATATCCACATCATCTACCAGACTCTTTACCTTATTGCTGTTCTTAGAGAAATTCACATTCACATCCCAAGAGAAATCCTTCATTTGGATAGGACGGGTGTTCAAAGCGATTTCGATACCTTTATTTTCAATCTCCCCGGCATTAATCAGACGATAGTTATATCCGGTAGCCCATGAACTGGCCATACCCATAATCTGATTCTTACTATTCTGAGTATAATACGTCACATCCAAACCAATACGATTGTTCAAAAACTTAGTTTCCAAACCAATTTCAAACGAGTTTGTCTTGGTCGGTTTCAAATTCCGGTTCGGCAACGTATTGTTGTCAATATAACCGATGGTAAAACCCGGATAGGAAAACTTTGATTTCGTATAAACTAGTCCTAACTGATAAGGATCAGTATCACTACCTACCTGAGCCCACGACATCCGCAGCTTACCATAAGGCAGCACGTTACCTACCTTAATCAATTCAGAAAAAACAAAGCTACCTGAGAAAGACGGATACACATACACATTATTTCCAGTTGGCAAAGTAGAAGATTGGTCTCCACGTAAAGTAGCATCCAAATAAACCATATGCTTCCAGCCCACATTCACTGCTCCGAATACTGAATTAATCTGCTTGCGGTAGCTTCTTTCCTCCATACTCGTCTCGTTGAAACTCATCAACGCCACCACATCTCTGATTTGCATATCCTGAGCAGTTGTCACACTCGTCTGATTATTGACCTTATACAGGTTTCCACCCAAAGTGGCACTGAAATCAAAATCCCCCCAGCTATTGTTATACAATGCCAGTAATTCAAAGTTGTACATACGGTTACGGAACTTACTGCTCTGTAAACGTCCTGCTTCATAACCCGGTGTAGTAGGTGCTTTAAAGTCATCAAACATAAACCAGTTCATTTCAGCTCCTACCGTACCCTGCAACTTCAAGTGTTTAGTAACATTCCACACAGCCTTTCCATTAAAACGGAACTGATCTTTCTTTGATTTGTTGAAGTTCTTATAAATATCCCAATAAGGGTTCACGTTATACGGGTCCATACCGTTCCAATTGGCATAATTGCCATCAGCATCTTGATATGATTTCAGCCATTCCTGATCGTAAGTGGTGGCCAAAGTCATCAAGTTCTTACCCACATTCGATTTGCTATCGCCCAATGCCGGTCGGTTTTTCACGGCTTCACGTGTATAATTGGCACTAAAATCCAAATCGACCTTCCCCATTGTGGTATTCGTACGTAGGTTGAAGATGTCACGACTCATATTGGTTTCCGGCACGATATCCTTGTTACGCATATCTGTAAAAGTAAAACGCATCCCCGTCTTTCCACTATGTGCACTGATAATAACCGAATTACTGGCTGTCAGACCTGTACGGAAGAAGTGAGAAGTATTGTCCGGAATAATCTGGTAAGGACGAGAAACACCGTCAAAATAATTCACAAGGTTACTGCCATCCGCTTTGGCTCCCCAGCTCTTATTGGTACTGGAAGTAGCATCAATGCTGTATTCACCGTTACTTCCCATACCATACACTTCCTGAATGTCATCCCACTTCGCCAACTGAGTATCAATAGTCAGCGTACCGTTATACTCTACACTCAACTTATCTTTGTTGGCTTTTTTTGTAGTAATCAAAATAACCCCATGACTGGCGCGGCTACCATATAACGCAGAAGCAGCCGGACCTTTCAATACCGACATATTCTCAATATCATCCGGATTTATACTGGAAATACCATCACCCAAGTCAAAACCTCCCGCATTGCCAGCACTTCCGTAATTGGTATTATCCAAAGGCACTCCATCGATGACATAAAGCGGTTGGTTATTCCCTGTCATCTCCGTACTGCCTCGCAAAATAACACGGGTTGATCCAGAAGGTCCGCCAGCCGTCTGACTGACAACCAACCCCGGCACACGTCCGGCCATGGAATTAATCACATTCGTCTCTTTCGCTTTCGTCAGCGCTTCCCCCTTTACTTCATCCAAGCCATAACCCAAAGCCTTGCGTTCCCGCTTAATTCCCAAAGCTGTGACCACCACTTCGTTCAAAATCTTACTGTCTTCCTGCATTTGAATCACCAAAGGAGCATTTCCACTCTTCACTTCCAAGGTCTTGTAACCTACATAACTGACAACCAGAGTGGCTCCAGGCTTCACACGCAATGAAAAATGACCGTCCAAATCGGTAATCGTACCGTTACCTTCATTACCCTTTTCAACCACAGACGCACCGATAATCGGTCCCAGCGCATCGCTAACCGTACCTTTCACTAATTTGTTTTGCTGTTGCACCACCTCACCTTGTGCCCACGGCGAAGCAGCATACATGCGCGGCAGTCCCCCCACTAAAGCCAAGAAGAAAGTACCACAGCACAATGCCAATTTCAAATGTGTTGTTTTCATTATTTTTTATTTAAGATTAATAGATTCGTACCCAGTCAACATACATATGAGCCTTTGCCCCTTCCGGCAAAGCCGTAATCTGATCCTTCTCCAAAATATTCGGGAAATCACCCCCTACAGCCAAATTGAACAGCACATAGCAGCTGTCATGAAAATAATCCTCTCTACCGCTGACACGGCTAATATCAAACACACGGAAAAGAATGCCGTCGACCGATACTGCCAACTTATATGCATCCCACTCCAATGTATAGGTATGATACAGACCATCCTGAAGACTATGTGCAAAATCCGCTGCATGATATTCCTGCCGATGAGCCTCCATACTCGTTCCGTAATGAATAGCCGAGTTCAGAAATGTCTCCGTAGTGCCCTTGGCGATACCGTTTTTCTCACCCATCTCCATGATATCAATTTCACCACACTGCGGCCACGGCTTCTCATTATCCCCCATCATCCAGAATGCCGGCCACAGTCCATTGGCTGTTTGAGGCAATTTGATACTGGCCTCTATTGTCCGATGCTTGAAATTCATTTTGCCCTTTGAATTCACACGTCCCGAATAAATCATACCATCTTTATGCTCTGCAGTCAGAATCAGAACAGACTTATCGCCGTCTTTACCTACCGTTACATGCTCCATGTCGTAAGCTTGTAATTCCCGGTTCACCCATCCAGGTTCATGCACCTCCTTGGTCCACACCTGTTCGTTAAAGGTCTCAAATTCGTCCACAAAAAAATAAGATTCGGCAGGATTCAGTGCTCTGCTGTCATCTTCATGAGATGCACATGCCTGCTGCAAAAAGAGTAGAAAAGCAAATAAGAAATACTTTACATTTTTCATGAGGTTTTATTATTTTAAAGTTAAACAATATTCCTCAGCCGATCTCCGGTACTTTTTTTTCTTCATGCCCAAAGAAAAAGAAAGCGGCAATTCCCGCCTGAGAAACTGCCGCAAAGTTGGTTATTTTAAGTCAAAATGAGGTTCGATTACTGACATAAATGGTTTGATAGCTATCAAACTTCCTTATTAGCATACTTGCTGGGCTGCACACCGAACTGTTTTTTAAATAAAATGCTAAAGTATTTTGTATTTACAAAACCGGTTTCCACAGAAACATCAGTCACACTCTTACCAGCCATCAGCAACTCCGCAGCCTTCTGCAGACGAATCAAACGAATGAATTCCTGCGGTGCCTTTCCCGTCAACGATTTCAAGCGTCCATAAAACAGCGTACGGCTCATGGCCATCTCCTGACAAAGTTCATTGATAGAAAATTCCTGATTGCTGATATTAGTCAAAACCAGCTGCGTAGCCTGCTCTACAAATGTCTTATCACTTTCTGACAGTTCAGTCGGCTGCACCGTTTCATCTATCCGCTTGGCTTCTTCACCCACTACAAATGCATCTTCTGCCGACTGCTGCCCTACCTGCAGCAACGCATGTCGCATCAGCCATTGTCGCTGACGTTCTCTGTTTGCCAAAAGCCCGCGCACTTTCAACTGAAGAATATCCGTATGAAAAGGCTTGGGAATATAATCATCGGCCCCCTTTCGCAGCCCATCTGCCATAGCATCATGTGTTGTCTTCGCTGTAAGCAACACAAAAGGAATACCGGCCGTTTCCGGATGAGCCTTCACACGCTCACACAGCTCATCCCCCTGAATACCAGGCATCATCACGTCCGATACGATAATATCTGGATATTCCTTTTTCAGACAAGCCAACGCTTCTTCTCCAGTAGCCGCTTCAATCACCCGATACGAATGACGGAAAACCATCTGCAAATAGTGCCGTAAAGCATCATTGTCCTCCACAATAAGCAAAGTTTCCTGCGAATGTTCCACTTCTTCAACGTAGGTTCTTCCTTCCTCGGAAACAATAACAGCTGAATCTGATTCAACCCTTCCTTGAGCAACAGAGTCCTTCACGGCCTCATCTGCCTCAGCTGAGGGATGACGGTCAGTGAGGTTAAACACCAGGCTAAAGGTAGTTCCTACATTCTCTACCGAACGGAAAGAAATCTGGCCATGCAACATCTTCATCAAACGATACACCTGCAGCAAACCAAATCCACTACCATCTGCATTCAACTTACGGGCATTTTCTGCACGATAGACAGAAGTAAAAAGATACTTCTGCTCTTGATGTGGTATACCGATACCCGTATCCTCTACCCGTATAAAAGCTTTCTTTTTTATAAAGGATAATTGAATACTAATTTTTCCTCCCATAGGAGTATATTTACAAGCATTAGACAACAAGTTGTCAAAAATCATCTCCATCAGTTTTCGATCAGCCAGCACGCATACATCCTCTTCTGGCAATACAAGATTCACATCTAATTCTTTCTTTTGGGCATAAGACTGAAACTCGGCCACCTCCTTGCTCAGCAATTCGTTAAGACTAAGAGGAGTCCATTGAATGGTATATTTCCCTTGATCCAAGCGTTCAAAATCCAAAAGTTGACTGACCAGGTCATGCAATTTCTGTGTATTCGTTCTCGCTAGATTCAAACAATAACGGGCATCCGGAGTCAATTCCTCCTTTACCAAATCCTCCAACGGAGCCATAATCAGTGTTACCGGTGTACGGATATCATGAGCCGTATCAATAAAGAAGCGGATTTTATCTTCATCATATTGTTTCTGCATCCGGTTACGATTATAGCGGAGAACAAAATGAAAGATTCCCCCCAACAGGCACAGATAAGTCACCCATGCATAACTAGAGTTCCACCATGGCTCAAAGATTCGGATTGGTAGCACCTGCTCATCAATGACCTCACTATTGCTCTTACGTAGGCTGCGCACTTTCAACAGATAGCTTCCCGGCGACACCTTACTATATTTCACATTTCCTTTGAACGAAGCTGTACTCCACGTCTTTTCATAGCCATCCAAAATATATTGGTATACGATGTCCTGCTGAAACTGATAATTGATAGATTCAAAATCAATGGTAAATGAATTCTGCGAATAAGCCAGTTCCATTTCTCGGTTCAAGAGCATCTGATAAATAAGAGGAGTCATTTCCTTCCGCTCTTTCTCGTCTATATTGTCAATGGCAAATCCCGAGAAACGCAACGGAGCCTGATAATCGAACCCTGTCACCAGATGAGGATAAAGACAAACAGCCCCGCTGGTACTGCCAAATGCATACTGCCCATCACTAAGCCGAGTAAACGATGACTTGTTATATTCGCGGTTAATCTCCTGTAAGAAACTCAGGTCGGACACCTGCTCATTTTCCAATAAGGCCAACCCCTTCCCGGTACTGGCCCAAATACGTCCGTAAGCATCTTTATGAATGCTGTAAACATCATTCGAAGGCATTCCTTCTTGCGTCGTAAAGCTGCGTACCGATCGCTTGTGCATATTATAAAGACTCAATCCACCGTCTTCTGTCCCCAGCCAGACCGTTCCGTCACCATTAAACAGCATACTGATGATATATGCACTAGCATTATTGGACTTAAATTCACTTGAAGTAGCATAACGAGTCACCTTTCCGGTCTGAATATCAACCAAACAAAATCCATCCACGGTAGCCACCGCCATTTCATGGGAATTAACAGTTTGTACAGAATGAATCCAATTCACATCATGCGTTGCAATACGTTCACCATGAGGTTTCATAGAAATCAAATCTCCATCCAATCCACCTATCCAAACATTTTGCATAGAATCTACCGCAATGGAAAAAATATAATTAGTAGTCAATATACCGTCTTGCTTCGTGAAATGAGAAAGAACCTTTCCCGCTTCATTCATCAAATATACTCCATCGCCATACGTACCCGCCCATACTCGTCCCTTTTTGTCTTTACTGAGCGAAACCACCACATTAGATTGCAAAATATGTTTCCACTGGGACGATTCCTGCTGTATACTGATACCCCGATCGGTAGCAAACCACAAGTCGCCGTTATAATTCTCAAGAATACCATTTACATTATTATTCATCAACGACTGAAGGTTTCTATCCTCGTGTGTATATACACCAATCGGATACTTCTGCACAATAGCCACAGAAACCCCACCCGTGTAACTACCCATCCATATATTGCCTTGATAATCTTTGGTAACTGCATAAATTCCATTACCTTTCAAACACATATCCTCATCATCTCCTGTGGTAAAAAGCGGAGTAACACTTATCCCTTTTTTGGCTACTGCATATACCCCTCCCCCGTCAATACCGACTAGGACAGACTCTGCATTGAAATCAGAAATAGCCCGTATCGGATTGGAGAGTACACTATGCGACTCACAAATCGTGGTCATTTTTTTTGTTTGAATATTCAAACGAAACAAACCACTATTGAAAGTACCCATCCACAACCGGGTCTTCCCTTTCTCAAAAAACAGCGTCTGCACATCAGTTCCCTTCACCCATTCCTCTTTCACACAAGAAGACATCCGGTCATACACAGTCAGCCCGGTCGCTGTTCCAACATACACCCTATCTGCTTCAACCAGAAGTTCATTCACATATTTTCCAGAAACAACTAAAGATACTAAACCATCAGCATCCATTCTATATAGTCCCTGACTCAATCCCAACCAAATCTCACCTCCAGCATCCACACACAACTTATTCAAAATAATTTCACCTGATATATGTGAAGACAATGCATACATCTGTTCAAACCTATCTTTTTCGGAAGAATATAGATAAATTTTGCCTGCATTGTCATATACCCAAAGTCTTTCCTTCGAATCATAAAACAATTTCAGCCTTCGACCAGCCATGTCTCCATATTTAAATTCACCAGGAAGAACATAGTTTTTTATTGATTGCCCATTATAGCGATCAATTCCTGCTTTAGTGGTCACCCACATGGCATGATTTTTATCTTCAACGATGGAAAAGACACGGAGACTGCTCAATCCCTCCGCATAGCCTATGTGTCTGACATTGAAAGTAGAGTAAGTCTGTTTACATTGAATAGACGAACTGAGAAGACATAAGGTCACAACAATTAAATAAGTTAACAGTGTTTTCATAAAATAGAAATTCAGACTTACTAACTTGAGTTTTGGATAACAAACATGCCATTTTTATGCATCCTCTTTTCTGTTACTTCTGAATCGGCTTCCCGGCCTCTTTCCAGGCGTTGAATCCGCCCTTCAGTTCATAGACCTTGAATCCGCGTTCGCTCAATATTTTAGCGGCAGTCTTGCTGCGCTTGCCGCTGCGGCAATACACCGCCACCGTACGTTCTTTATCGAGAGCGGCCTGCGCCATCTCTGCAAAATTCTCCTCATCCAGCACATTCACATTCAGGCTTTCCTCAATATGTCCGCTACTGTATTCAGCCACGGTGCGCACATCCAACCGCTGCACATGAGGGTCGGCTATCAAGTCTGCAAATTCTTCCACCGGAATCGTGGTGTAACCTGCATCCTTCTCCCGGCATCCACTATGAAAAAAGCATAAGAAAGCCGTCAGCAAGCATATCATCTGTTTCATAACTACTCTATCCTTTATTTAGGTATATATTCAAAATTATACGTCATCACTCCCCCCGCCTCGCTGTCGGGTTTCTCGTAAGGCTCGTCAAAGGCTTGGTCGCTGTGCAGGCTGAACTGCACGTTCACCCGTCTCACCCCTTCCGTAACATATTGCCGCAAAGGAACCGACAAGTAAGCACGCTTCTCATAGTCCGTGGCTTCCTCTTGTACGGCATGATACAGCATCAGTTTCACGGCTAGGGTGCCGTCGGGCTGTAGTTCACCCACCTCTTCCTCGATGAAATGCAGCTGATGCTTGCCCGGCTGACTCACCGAAAGCAAAATATTCAAGTAATCATACCCCATCCAGATACTTTGCACAGAAGCCGGAGCTGTATGGATGCCCTCTTCGAATTCTGCCGCAGGCTTAGGCTGCGGAGCAATGGCCTTCATCACAGCATACAGCCGTACGCCTGCCTCTCCTGCGGCATTGAACACCGTCTCATAGTTGCTGACCATACGTACCTTTTCGCCCGCCTCCAGCCGGGTGTGCGAGCGGTCTTCCCATACGGGGCATACCGCACCGTCATCGGCCAGCACGAGTTGCAGAGCACCGTCGGCACCGGCCGTAGCCGTGAGAAACTCCATCCGCACCGACGGATAGTGATAGTCATCGCCTCCGCAAGCAGCCAGCAACAAGCAGAGACATACACACAAGGCTGTCAGATACCCGCTTCTCATACAGTAGCCTTCAAATAATTCTTCAAGGGATTGGCATACATTTCGAGCAACTTCGTACGCAAGAAAGATTCATCCTTACCGGGGATGGCAATCTTGGCCAACTGCTGTTGCAGGTAGGCTTCAAAGCGTTGCACATCGGCAGGCGTATAATGCGCTTCGTAGACCGTTGTACCGGCCAGCAAGTCGCTCGCCACGTAGTTATTGGGATACAGGCGATAATTAGAGTGAATTCCTTTATCCATCAGAGCTGCTACTGCTGCAAACAGTTCCGTCTTGGGCATATCCCGATTCAAGGCCTGCAAAGCCTCGTTGATACACGGAGCTACCTGGAAGTGTACCCGGCCCTTGTAGCCAAACAGTCCGGTCTGCATATTCAGCAAATCATCGGCTGTAGTCTTCTTATAATCGGGCACATCGCGCTTCAATTGAAATTCCTGCGCCTTGAGGTAATCGCAGGGATCGTACTCATACGAAATGGCCAACGGCACGATGTTCAATTCCTGCAGACGATCTATCAAGTCGCCTTCTCCGCCCATGGCCAGCATTTTCAGCACACTTTCCTGGGTGCGGTCATTGGAATCCTTGGCACGTCCCTCGCGTTGCGCTATCCAGATAGACTGGTTCTTCTCGGCAATGGTATAATGCATGTAGCGCGACATGCGGGCCGATGACTCCAGCATCTGACGCATGGTCAATGCCCGCTGCACGATGAACGATTTATTGATACGCACCAGCTTCTTAATCCAGGGATAAATCAGCAGATTATCGCCAATGGCTATCTCTACCGTATCCATACCCTGATCTACCAGCAGCACCGAAAGGAATCCGGAATCCAGAATAATATCACGATGATTAGAGATATAGGTATAAGCCTTCCGTTTATCCGGCACACGGTCATGGTCCAAGGTAACCCCCTCGGTAGCTTCCTGCATCAGCTTTCTGAGCAACTGATAACAAAACGTTTTCTGGAAGTCCAGTTTGGTCTTACAAGCACGCATCTGCTGTGCTATCACAGCAAACGGTACGCCAGGCATCACAGCACCTACCACCTGCTGGAAGGCATCGTCAGCGATTAGTTCCTCAAAGATTTGAGGCAATTCACTGTCGTGATACGGACGGATTTCGTCAAATTCTTCTTTCATAGCATAGCGTATTTAATGAAAAGCATTTTCAATGATATCGGTCATCACCTCCTGAATATCCATGCCAGCCGCACGCACCTGCTGCGGGATAAAGCTGGTGCCAGTCATACCCGGCGTAGTATTCACCTCCAGCAGATTGATTTTCTCGCCCTCGGTAATGATATAGTCCACTCGAATAATGCCTTTAGCTCCTAGGATGTCGTAGATGGCCGAAGTAAGTTTCTGCACCCGGTCTGTCAATGCTTCCGAGATGCGGGCCGGCGTAATCTCATCGGATTCACCGTTATATTTGGCTTCATAGTCGAAGTACTCATTGTGCGACACCACTTCAGTGATAGGAAATACCACCGACTTGTCCTTTGTCTTATAGCAGCCGCAGGTCAGTTCCGTGCCGTCCATGAATGCCTCAATCAGCACCTCTTTCGCCTCCTCGAATGCCTTGGCAATGGCCGGCTGTATCTGCTGACGTTCCTTCACCTTGGTCACTCCAAAACTGGAGCCTCCCAGACTAGGCTTGATGAAGCAGGGCAAACCTATCTTTTCCAATACCTCTTCATCGCTGATAGACTGTCCGCTGCGCAAGAGTAAAGAGTCGGCAATGCGTACACCAAAACTTTTCAGATACTGGTTGCAGGCAAACTTATCGTAGGTAAGCGAAGCTGCCAGTACACCGCAGCAGGAATAAGGAATACCCAGCATATCGAGATAACCCTGCAGGCGACCATCCTCGCCCGGAGTGCCATGAATGGTGATATAAACAAAATCGAACGTCACCTTGTTACCGTCCAGCTCGAAGCTGAAATCATTGCGGTCTACCGGCAATTGACGTCCGTCCGGCAGCTGCACGTGCCAGTCCAGCCCGTGCATTTCCACGATATAGCGTATGTATTTCTCCTTGTCGATAAAGGAATAAATTCCCTGTGCACTACGCAGGGAAACCTGAAATTCGGAGGTGTCCCCTCCGCCTACAATGGCAATTGTGCGTTTCATTCTAAATCTCTGTTACTGATATAACCTCTCCACTTGTCTATCAGGCGTGCCATATCCTCGGGCATGTCGGAAGTGAAATTCATCTCTTCACCGGTAACCGGATGAACAAAGCCCAGCGTCATGGCGTGCAATGCCTGCCGCGGACAAGTATCAAAGCAGTTGTTTACAAATTGTTTATATTTGGCAAAATGGGTGCCCTTCAGTATTTCGTGGCCTCCATAGCGTTCATCGTTGAAAAGGATGTGCCCGATGTGCTTCATGTGTACCCGGATTTGGTGCGTGCGCCCCGTTTCGAGTATACATTCCACCAGCGTGACGTAGCCCAGGCGTTCCAGCACACGGTAGTGCGTCACGGCATGCTTTCCCTGATCGTCGGGCAATACGGCCATCTGCATCCGGTCTTTCGGGTTCCGGCCTATGTTGCCCGTTACGGTGCCTTCGTCCTGCTCCACATTTCCCCACACCAATGCCCGGTAGCGTCGCTTCGTGGTCTTGTGGAAAAACTGGTTGCCCAGGTGTGTCTTGGCATCGGGTGTCTTGGCTATCACCAGCAGTCCGGAAGTATCTTTATCGATGCGATGTACCAGCCCCACGTGCGGGTCATTGGCATCATAATTAGGATTATCTTTCAAGTGCCAGGCTATGGCATTGACCAGCGTGCCGTGGTAATTGCCATGTCCGGGATGCACCACCAGTCCGGCAGGCTTGTTCACCACCATCAGGTAATCATCCTCGTAGACGATGTTCAGCGGAATATCCTCCGGTATCACCTCGTTCTCATAACGCGGGCGGTCCATCATCACGGTAATTACATCCAAGGGCTTCACCTTATAACTGCTCTTCACGGCTTTTCCGTTGGCCATTACAAAGCCCGATTCGGCCGCTTTCTGTATGCGGTTACGCGAAGCATTCGTCAGGCGGTCGAACAGATATTTGTCCACCCGCACCATTTCCTGCCCTTTGTCCACCACCACCCGGAAGTGTTCATACAGTTGCGCCTCATCACCGACCGGTTCTATATCATCCAGGTCATCATTATCTAAATCTACCGGTAATTCTTCTATCATATTCCTATCAGCTATCTTATTTAGAACCAAGATTCATCATCGCCAGCGGACTGTTCGGCACTCTTGCCCTCCAGCGGCAGTTGTTCTTCCAGCGCTACCGAGTCCACCTGCAGGCTGTCTTTACCATTGCCCACCATCAGCGTGAGTGCGGCACCGGTAGGCACTTTTTCGCCCATCTGCAACAAGCGTTCACGGTATTTCACCCCATACACCCAGTCTTTTTCGCCGGGCACGGTATCTATCTTTTCCAGCTTGAAGCCCGATACCAGCAAGCGTGCCTCTGCCTGGCGCAGAGAGCTGTTGTCGGCCACGTCGGGTACCTGACACAAGGGAATGTTCAGCGTATTGATGGTGAGATAAATCACCCGGCCTTCCTTCACCTTCTGCCCTGCCGAGGGGTTATAGTCCAGGATGCTGCCTGCCCGGAGCTCCTTTACGTAGGTGGAATCCACCACGGCGCAAGCCAGTTTCTTGGCGCGAAACACTTCGGCAGCCTCTTTTACATCCATGCCCTTTACATCGGGCACCACTACTGCCTGTCCGTGACGGGTGTAAGCATCCAGCCCGGCCAGCACACCATATATTAGTCCGACTACCACCAGCACCATGGCCAGCAGGTTCAGCCAGAGAACACTGTTCTTCCGAAGAGAGAAAAATTCTTTAAATGTCATAACGGTTACTATTATTCTCGGCAAATATACAGATTTAAAATGAAAATCGGTGCTACGCACCCCAGAATAGTGCAGAACGAAGCGGTGCAAAACGACCCAGATCCGAGCCGGGTAGCTGAGCAGGCGCTTATAAAAAAAGCTGCTGACAGTCGCCTTTCTGCAAGACTGTCAGCAGCTTTTGATTATACTGCATGGGTGAATTATGCCTTCACACCGTTGTATTCGTCAGAAACAGTCAGTTTCTTTCTACCTTTTGCACGACGTGCAGCCAATACTCTGCGGCCATTTGCTGTAGCCATTCTCTCACGGAAACCGTGTTTGTTCTTTCTCTTTCTGTTAGAGGGTTGAAATGTTCTTTTCATTACTGTATCTTGTTTTATGTTATTATTCTCACGAATTCGGGCTGCAAAAATAGGTACTTTTTTCAAAATAACCAAGCGATAACTCTTTTTCTCTCAAAACTTTTTGTGTTTTTTACCGATTTCCATTACTTTTGCACTCGCAATTTGACGTAAGGCAACTTATTAATAACATCTAAATATATAAAGTCTACAAGTTATGATTAATGCCCAAGACATTAAAATCGGAACTTGCATCCGTATGGACGGCAAGCTTTATTTCTGTATCGACTTCCTGCATGTAAAGCCGGGAAAAGGTAACACTTTTATGCGTACCAAGCTGAAAGACGTGGTAAACGGTTACGTTTTGGAACGTCGTTTCAACATCGGTGAAAAGCTGGAAGACGTACGTGTAGAACGTCGCCCGCACCAATACCTGTACAAGGAAGGTGATGATTATTTGTTTATGAACCAGGAAACATTCGACCAAATTCCTATCGCACACGACTTGATTAACGGTGTGGACTTCCTGCTCGAAGGTATGGTATTGGACGTAGTTTCTGACGCTTCTACCGAAACTGTACTCTATGCAGATATGCCTATCAAGGTGCAGATGAAGGTTACTTATACTGAACCGGGTCTGAAAGGCGATACTGCTACCAACACATTGAAACCTGCTACCGTAGAATCAGGTGCTGAAGTACGTGTGCCTCTCTTCATCAGCGAAGGCGAGACCATCGAAATCGATACACGCGACGGTTCTTACGTGGGTCGTGTAAAGGCATAAGCCCATTCTGAAAAGAAATACGTTATTTGGAAAGTCGCTGCTTCATTATGAATGCAGCGACTTTCTTTGTATATGCCCGGGACAAAGCAGCCGGTTGCATGGGCACATGCAACTGCTTGCATGAGGACTTGCAGCCAGCTGCATGGACCGATGCAACCGGCTGCCCATGAACTGAAAGAAACTCTGGCGAATTCCCCTACTCAATGAAGGGGGAAAGGGCTGCTATCCTCACACAAATTTCCCTTTAATTAGTTGCTTTTATAATTTTTTTCCTATCTTCGTAACGATGTTTAAGTAAATCTACTTTTTTCATTCAAGAAAGGAGGCATCATGAAACGAATAGGACAAATCTTTCTGCTGGTATGCGTATTGACGGGAATGCTTTCATGCAAAAGTGTAAAAGATACGCCGAATGCATCTGCCCTGTATACACAGGCCTTGCAGGCCTTGAAAGAACGCTCTTTTGTGATAGAAGCGTATCAGTTCTTCATTCCGAAAAAGAAAGGCACAGAAATAAAATACTCCACCGGAAGCAGCCTGTTGCTTACCGACAGCATCTGCAAGGTGCAGTATGAGCCTACGGTCTTTCCGGGCCGCCCGTTTTTTCATCTGAACCTGCAAGACCCACACGCCACCTGCACGCACCACCACAGCCGGAAGAACGGCGAACAGGAATTTATCCTGAAGATGGACGGAGGGCAGGAATATCTGTGCCACACGTATCTCATTACCTTATATCCGGGAGGAAATGAATGCTTTGTGCGGCAGCAGACGCGCGACGGCAAAGAGGAGCTTACCTTTAAAGGAAGGGTATTTTTCAGAGAAAAGCCCTAAAGCGTAGCAGGGGAGTTTTTCCGGCAGAACAGCATGAGAGAATCACCGGAGAAAAGGACAGACTTTTCCGGCCGAATCCTTGCAGATATACAGAAAAATAGCGAATATTGCACACTCATTACACGCTGAAAACTCCATAAAGATGCAATATTCCATCATTATACCTGTATATAACCGTCCGGACGAGGTGGACGAACTGCTGGACAGCCTGGCCCGACAGACTTTGAAGGATTTCGAGGTGCTGGTGATAGAAGACGGCTCTACGCTGACCTGCCGCCCCATCACCGAAAAATACGAAGAAAACCTGAACATCCGCTATTTCTTCAAAGAGAATTCCGGACCGGGACAGACACGCAACTATGGTGCCGAACGCAGCCGGGGAACGTACCTGATTATCCTGGACTCCGACTGCATCTTGCCGCCGGGCTATCTGGCTGCCGTAACAGAAGAATTGAAGCGCGAACCGGCCGACGCTTTCGGCGGACCCGACCGCGCACACCCCTCGTTTACCGACATACAGAAAGCCATCAATTATTCCATGACTTCGTTTTTCACCACCGGAGGCATCCGCGGCGGCCGGAAGAAGATGGACAAGTTCTATCCGCGCAGCTTCAACATGGGGGTGCGCCGCGAAGTGTATCAGGCGCTGGGCGGATTCTCCCGGATGCGCTTTGGCGAAGACATCGACTTCAGCATCCGCATCTTCAAGGGCGGCTACCGCTGCCGGCTGTTTCCCGATGCCTGGGTGTATCACAAACGGCGCACCGACCTGAAAAAGTTCTTCAAGCAGGTGCATAACTCCGGCATTGCACGCATCAACCTCTATAAGAAATACCCCGAATCGCTGAAGCTGGTACATTTGCTGCCGGGACTGTTCACGCTGGGCACGGCTGTACTCCTGCTGGGAGCCTTTCTCTGCCCATGGGCCTTACTGCCGCTGGCACTCTACGCTCTGCTGGTATGTATGGACTCTACGTGGCAAAACCAAAGCCTGCGCATAGGCTTAGAGTCGGTAGCTGCCGCCTACATTCAGTTGCTGGGCTACGGCACGGGATTCTGGCGTGCCTGGTGGAAGCGCTGTGTACGGGGGAAAGGCGAATTCGAAGCATTCAAAAAGAATTTCTACAAGTAATGGAAAAGCTGAACATCAATCAATGGGCTGCCGAAGACCGACCGCGGGAAAAGATGATGCAGAAAGGGGCCGAGGCACTGAGCGACGCCGAACTGCTGGCTATCTTGATAGGCTCGGGAAATACCGAGGAAAGTGCCGTATCGCTGATGCAGCGCATAATGAATGCCTGCGGAAATGACTTGAACCAACTGGGCAAATGGGAGATACAGGACTTTTCTAAATACAAGGGGATGGGACCTGCCAAAAGCATCACCATCATGGCTGCCCTGGAGCTGGGAAAACGACGCAAGCTGCAAGAGCGGGCCGAACGTACAACCGTACATTCGTCGCAGGATATTTACGAACTGTTTCACCCGCTGCTGTGCGACCTGCCCATAGAGGAATTCTGGATACTGCTGATGAACCATGCCAACAAGGTAATCAGCAAGATACGCATCAGCCAGGGAGGCATTACGCAAACAGCAGCCGACATCCGCTCCATCTTGCGCGAAGCACTGTTGCAGCGGGCCACTATCCTGGCCTTGGTACATAATCACCCTTCCGGAAATACAAAACCCAGCCGAGAAGACCGTAACCTGACCGAAAAAATCTGCCGGGGTGCCAAAATGATGGACATCCATGTAATAGACCACCTCATCATTACCGACAACGGCTATTACAGTTTCAATGATGAAGGCATTCTCTAATCCATAAACCCTGATAACCGTTTACAGCCGTATGAAAAACTTGCCTCAGATACTTTGCTCTACCGCCTTACTGGCCAGCAGTTTCACCAACCTGCACGCCGCCGGCCCTCGTCCGCGCCCCAACATCCTCTTTATCTTGTGCGACGATATGGGCTATGGCGACTTGGGATGCTACGGCCAAAAGCTGATTCATACGCCACACCTGGACCGTATGGCCGAAGAAGGAATGCGCTTTACGCAAGCGTATGCCGGAAGCCCAGTCAGTGCGCCTTCGCGCGCCACCCTGATGACCGGACAGCACACCGGACATACGCACGTGCGGGGCAACCGGGAATACTGGCCAAACAGCCCCCTGGTGTATTATCAAAACAACCCTGACTATGCCGTGGTGGGGCAAGAGCCCTATCGCACCGACCACATCCTGCTGCCGGAAATCATGAAAGAGAACGGCTACACCACAGGGATGTTCGGCAAGTGGGCAGGCGGATATGAAGGCTCGGAATCTACCCCCGACAAACGGGGCATTGATGAATACTACGGGTATATCTGCCAGTTTCAGGCTCACCTGTATTATCCCAACTTCCTGAACCGCTACAGCCGCTCTCTGGGCGACACGGCTGTGGTACGGGAGGTGCTGACCGACAACATTGCCTACCCCATGTATGGCGATGACTATAAAAAAAGACCTCAATATGCAGCCGACCTCATCCACCGGCGCGCCCTGCAATGGCTGGACCGGCAAGACGGACAACAGCCCTTCTACGGACTCTTCACCTATACCCTGCCCCATGCCGAACTGGCGCAGCCCAATGATTCCATTCTGCAGGCTTACAAGAAGCAGTTCTTCGTCGACAAGACCTGGGGAGGTGAAGAGGGTTCCCGCTACAATCCGGCCACGCACACTCATGCGGAATTTGCCGCAATGATTACCCGGCTGGACAGCTACGTGGGCGAAATACTGGCCAAACTGAAAGAAAAGGGGCTGGATGAAAACACGCTGGTAATCTTCAGCAGCGACAACGGCCCGCACGAAGAAGGGGGAGCCGACCCGGAATTCTTTGGCCGCGACGGACAACTGCGCGGACTGAAACGGCAGTGCCACGAAGGAGGGATACGGGTGCCTTTCATCGCCCGCTGGCCCCGGCACATTACACCCGGCACCGTGAACCCTCACCAACTGGCCTTTTACGATGTGATACCCACGTTCTGCGAATTGATAGGCGACCGGAAATTCCCCCGAAAATATCTGAATAAAGCCAATCCGGATGACTGCTTCGACGGACTGTCCTTTGCCCCTACCCTGCTGGGAAAAGACGAGCAACAGGTACGGCACGAGTTTCTGTACTGGGAATTCCACGAAACCAATCAGATAGGGGTACGTATGGACGACTGGAAGCTGGTGGTGAAAGAAGGTATCCCTCATCTGTACAACCTGGCCACCGACCTGCATGAAGACCGGGACGTGGCTGCGAAATATCCCGAAATAGTGCAGCAACTCACGGCTATCATCCTACAAGAACACCGCCCCAGCAACCTGTTTCAAGTAACCCTGCCGATGAAAGCCCAGCCATAAAGGAAAACATATGCCTTTCGCTGCCGTTCTTTTTTGTGGTTTCAATTAAAATTTCTAGCTTTGTCCACCAAACCATAAAAGAAAGTTATGACCAAATTTGAAATAGAAGAGAAGATTGTAGCCATGCTCAAGACGGTGTACGACCCGGAAATACCGGTCAACATCTACGACTTGGGATTGATTTACAGAATTGAAGTGGCCGACAACGGCGATGCTACCATCGATATGACGCTGACAGCGCCCAACTGTCCGGCAGCCGACTTCATCATGGAAGATGTGCGCATCAAAATAGAATCCATTGAAGGGGTTCACACAGCCACCATCAATCTGGTGTTTGAACCTGAATGGGACAAAGACATGATGAGTGAAGAAGCCAAGCTTGAACTGGGTTTCCTCTAAGAACCCCTAAAATACTACGCTTATGAAAAATGTATATTTCCTGTCGGATGCACACCTGGGCTCGCGCGCCATTGAACACAGCCGCACGCAAGAACGGAGGCTGGTCAATTTTCTGGACAGCATAAAAGACAAAGCTGCTGCCGTGTACCTGCTGGGAGATATGTTCGACTTCTGGTACGAGTTCAAGACGGTGGTACCCAAAGGTTATACCCGCTTTTTGGGAAAACTCTCCGAACTGACCGACCGAGGAGTGGAAGTGCATTTCTTTACCGGCAATCACGACATCTGGTGTGGAGATTATCTGACGAAAGAATGTGGCGTGATAATACACCGCAAGCCGCTGACCACCGAAATCTACGGCAAGGAATTCTACTTGGCGCACGGCGACGGACTAGGCGATCCGGACAAGAAATTCAAGGTGTTACGATACCTGTTTCATAGCCGCACCCTGCAATGCCTGTTTTCTGCCCTGCATCCTCGCTGGAGCATAGACTTTGGATTGGCTTGGGCTAAACACAGCCGACTGAAACGGGTAGACGGCAAGGAACCGCCCTACATGGGCGAAGACCAGGAACACTTGGTGCGCTACACCAAAGCATACCTGAAGAATCACCCCACCATCAATTATTTCTTGTATGGGCACCGACACATCGAGCTGGATTTGATGCTGAGCCGCACAGCCCGCATCCTCATTCTGGGCGACTGGATTCACTATTTCACGTATGCCGTATTCGATGGGGAAAACCTCTTTCTGGAATCGTATGTAGAGGGGGAAACCTTTCTGTAATCCAGCATACAAAGTCTAAAAATAAAAAAGTTGAGAAGCTGCTCCCGCCTGCTTCTCAACTTTTCTTTTATCTTATCCATGCAATACTTCTCAATAGCGCGCTGCCTTGGCAATACGCTTCGGAATATCTGTATTATCCATCTTGCCCATAAATAGTTTAGAACCGGCACCGATAGCATATACAGGCACATAACCAGCTGAATGGCCACCACTGCACCAACCTAGGTAAGCCAGCTGACTCATCACTTTCTTGGCCGCCACTGCCAGCGGTTCAGTCTTGGCATACAAACTCTCTTCAAAGACTACATGCTTCTTTACGAAAGAATCTTCATATGCATCGCGCAACATCTTTTCCTGTTCCCAGTTCAGCGGAAGTTCTTTCCAGAATCCCATTTTCTCACCCAGGAATTCTTTCATCTCTTCCCAATTGATAACCTTACGCATGCGACGCAGATTGGTAATGGCACGCGACAACTCGTCTTGCGATTGCTTCTGTGCATCCAATACTTTCAGATTCAACTTATATGGTCCGGTACCCAAGCCCAGGCCACCAGTCTCATGGTCGGCAGTTACCACAATAAGAGTTTCTTTGGGATGTTTCTTATAAAACTCATAGGCCACACGGATGGCATTGTCCATATCGACTACTTCATGAAAAACAGTAGCCGCATCATTGCCGTGACAAGCCCAGTCAATCTTACCACCTTCTACCATCAAGAAAAATCCTTTATCCTTGCCCTTGGTCAAGAAATCAATAGCACTCTGCGTAATCTCTGCCAATGACAAATCACCCTCTTGACGGTCGATGGCATACGGCAGACAGTCGGGAGCTGACCCTTCTTTCTGAATCAGCACCATCTTACCAGCCTCTGCTGCCTTGGCCTGGTATTCCTGCAAGCCACGAGCAACGGTATAGCCGGCAGCCTCAATGATAGGAAAAATGCTAGGAGCTTCTTTCTTATCGGCCGTAGTGGTAGGTTTCAGAAAACCACCGCCTGCATAGAAATCAAAACCTGCTTTAGGTAAGTCGGTAGCAATTTCATAATACATATCACGATCGGGCTGGTGTGCATAGAAAGCGGCCGGAGTGGCATGGTCTACACTTACACTAGTGGCTACTCCCACCTTCTTGCCAGCAGCCTTGGCCTGAGCAGCTACACTCTGCAGCGGCTGTTTCTGATCGTCCATGCCAATGGCACCGTTGTATGTCTTGGAACCGGTAGCCAAAGCCGTACCGGCAGCAGAAGAATCGGTTACTGAATTGGTAGCAGAAAAAGTAGTGGCCACACTGGCCACCGGGAAGGTAGTAAACAGCAAGGACTTGGCACCGATGCGGCCTTCTTGTTCAGCCAGATACATCTCTGTACCGTTGACTTGATTCACTCCCATACCATCGCCAATAAAATAAAACACATACTTGGCTGTCTGCGCAGAAGCCATGCCTGCCAGCAAGACAAACAGTAATAAATAAGATAATCTTTTCATATCAGTTCCAAGTTAATTAGTAAATTAAAAAATTAGCCGAACAAAGATAATGTATTTTAGTAAGAAGAGATGTAACGAATCCGTTAAATAATAAAAGCGCGGGTCACACAGAAACAAAAGAATGCTATTTCTTTCGTTTCTGCGCAATCCGCGCCACACAAAAATGGTATATTTTCTAAGTATTACTTATTCAAAATAGCCAATGTATCTGAAGCAATCATCAGTTCCTCATCGGTAGGAATAACGACTACCTTTACCTTAGAATCCGGTGTAGAAATCACAGCTTCTTCGCCATGGATAGCGTTATTCTTATCAGCATCCAACTTCACACCCATGAATTCCAATCCTTTGCAAGATTCCCAGCGAGCAGAACTTTGGTTCTCGCCTACACCACCCGTAAATACGATAGTGTCTACACCACCTAAAGCAGCTGCGTATGAACCAATATATTTCTTAATGCGATAGAAATACATCTTCTCTGCTAGAATAGCTCTGGGGTTGCCAGCCTTTGCAGCTGTATCCAAATCGCGCATATCGCTTGATTCGCCAAACACACCCAGAATACCGCTCTTCTTATTCAACAGATTGGATATACCGGCAGCATCGAGTCCTTCTTTCTCCATGATGAACGAAATGGCTCCTCCGTCAATGTCGCCACTGCGAGTACCCATCATCAAGCCTTCCAGCGGAGTAAGTCCCATACTGGTATCCATGCATTTTCCATCCTGGATAGCCGAGATAGAACCACCGTTTCCAATGTGGCAAGTAATGATTTTCTTTCCTTCGGCCGACTCACCCAAGAATTCACACACACGCTTGGAAACGTAGCGATGAGAAGTTCCATGGAAGCCATAGCGACGCACACCATACTTCTGATACAATTCATAAGGTACTGCATACATGTATGCATAGTCGGGCATGGTCTGATGGAAAGCTGTATCGAACACACCAATCTGAGGTACATTGGGCAAAATAGCTTCAATAGCACGTACACCCTTCAAATTGGCAGGATTGTGCAGCGGAGCCAGATCATTGCAAGCGGTGAAAGCTTCGAGTACTTCCGGAGTAAGTAATACAGATTCGCTGAACTTTTCACCACCGTGTACCATACGGTGACCTACGGCATTGATTTCATCTACAGACTGGATTGCACCGTATTCGGCACTTACCAAAGTGTCCAGAATAAATTCTACACCTACTGTATGTTCAGGAATGTTCTTCTCCAGAATCTTTTTCTCGCCATTGGGCAAAGTAAGTTTCAAGAAAGAATCGGGCAAACCGATTTTTTCAATACCACCCTGAGCAATGACAGACTGGCTGTCCATGTCAAACAACTTATACTTGATGGAAGAACTTCCACAATTCAAAACTAAAATTTTCATATCTATATCGATTGAAGGTTACTTGATTTCTTTTGCTGCAATAGCCTGATTGGCAGTAATAGCAATCATGCGGTAAACATCCTCGATGGAACAACCACGAGACAAATCATTGACCGGACGAGCAATACCCTGCAAGATAGGGCCAATGGCATCTGCATGTCCCAAACGCTGAACCAACTTATAAGAGATATTACCTACCTCCAAGCTAGGTACAACCAATACATTGGCATGACCAGCAATAGCCGAACCCGGTGCTTTGCTAGAACCTACTTCAGGAACCAGAGCTGCATCGGCCTGCAATTCACCGTCGATAGCCAATTCGGGGGCTAACTCCTTGGCAATACCTAAAGCTTCCACAACCTTATCTACCACTTCATGCTTGGCAGAACCCTTTGTAGAGAAGCTCAACAAAGCCACCTTCGGGTCGATACCAGCTACTGCTTGGGCAGTACGCGCTGTACAAACTGCAATCTGAGCCAACTGAGCAGCATCGGGCACGGGAGTTACGGCCACATCACCCATCATCAAGACACCGTTCTTACCATACTCAGGTGCATGAGTCAACAGCAGCATAGCGCCTGATACACAAGTGATACCCGGAGAAGTTTTGATAATCTGCAAAGCCGGACGGAGCACATCGCCTGTCGTGTTACGAGCACCTGCCAACTGACCATCAGCATCGCCATTCTTTATGATCAAACAGCCTAAATACAAAGGGTCGAGCACCAACTTACGAGCTTCCTCGATAGTCATGCCTTTCTTCTTGCGCAATTCACAAAGTAACTGTGCATACTCTTCTTTCTTAGGATGATTTTCAGGATCAATAATAGTTGCTTTATTGATATTACCCAATCCCCACTCTTTGGCACAAGCCTCTATCTCGGCAGGATTACCGATAAGAATCAAGTCAGCAACTCCGTCTGTCAAAATCTGATTGGCAGCCTTTAATGTACGTTCTTCTGTTCCTTCAGGAAGAACGATGCGTTGGCGGTTCGCTTTGGCGCGCTCAACAATTTCGTTAATTAATCTTTGCA
>Reeses_p2__coassemble_1002_pt1 | contig 48239 bp, 37 predicted proteins | sample Reeses_p2__metabat2_low_PE_030 | metagenome-assembled genome bin Reeses_p2
AAAATCGCAGACTGGGGGAGAAGGCTTCTCTCCTGCCCCGGCCTGCGATGTATCTGCTGCACCCGCTACGAAGCGTCGATGGGGTTAGAAATAGAGTCCGAACCCTAACTTCAAACCAAATTTGTGGCGGTCTTCATTGACATTCCAATAGAAGGCAGGCTCCAGTGTCACCGTACGCGACAGGAAGAAGGCATACCCCGTCTCCATACCGAAAGAGAATTTCGTGGCATCTTCCAGACCCGTGCGCTTGCTGTAGTCGAAACGGTCTACATTGACTTCGGCGCCCACATACACGCCTATACGGCTGAAATAATAGCGGCTACCCACACCCATGGTATAGACATCGGTATCTACACCGTTGGTGTGCTCGTTCCAGCGGGCACCGCCATGAATCAGCAAGGCAAAATTATCAAGTAAGAAAGCCCCTCCCTTCAATTCGGCACCGAAGGAGAATTTATCGGCATCCGTATCATAGGCCATACCCAACCCTGTAACCGAGGGATTCACTACCCACTTACCTTTCTCAAATTGCGCCTGTGCGGCCACAGAAGCCATAATCAGACACATACATAACAAGATTTTCTTCATAACTATGATTTTTTTTAAAAACTTACTCATTAACAGCCTCCTTCGTCGCGGCGCTTCTGCTGCAGGGCTTCTTTCTTGCGCAGCACCAGCCATAATAACAGCACAATCAGATAAGACACGCCCACGGTGATGTATTTCTCTGAAGCGCTGATTTCGGTGTTGCGAGGCAGGAAATAGGCAGCGGTCAGCGACACGTATATCAGCAGAGCTACCGTAAGTCCGGTGGATTTTTTGATTTTCTTTTTCATATCGTTCTTCTTTTACAGCGTAAATGTAATCACGATGTTTTCAGTTATTTTGTTGATAATTCCACGCAAATGTACTAGTTTATCTACAAATTGCACAATTTTATCCGAGCTTTTGACTATCTTCGCCGAAAAAATGAAGGGTTCGCTTTTATGATAAACAGGTTTATAGCAGGGGTTCTTTTGATGATAGGATGGGGCTGCTGCCCCAGCCCATTGCCGGCTCAGCCCAAAAGAGAGGTGAGGGCTGCCTGGGTGACAGCGGTATACGGACTGGACTGGCCTCGCACCAAAGCGGTGACGGCAGCAGGAAGAAGAAAGCAGCAGCAGGAGTTGCTGGAAATACTGGACCGGCTGAAAGAGGCAAACTTTAATACGGTGCTCTTTCAGACACGCACGCGGGGCGATGTGCTCTACCCTTCGGCTATCGAACCCTTCAATGCCATTCTTACCGGAAAGGTGAACGGCGACCCGGGATACGACCCGCTGGCGTTTGCCATAGAAGAATGCCACAAACGGGGCATGGAGTGCCATGCGTGGATGGTGACCATTCCGCTGGGCGGACGAAAGCATGTGGCTTCGCTCGGTGCCCGATCGGTGACCCGAAAGAAACCGGCTATCTGTGCGCCTTATCATAAGGAGTATTTTCTGAATCCGGGACATCCGCAGACCAAGGAGTATCTGATGAGCCTGGTACACGAGGTGGTGAGCCGCTATGATGTAGACGGAGTGCACTTCGACTATCTGCGCTATCCGGAGCATGCACCCCGCTTTCCCGACGGATACGACTACCGGAAAAGAGCCGGAGGACGGTCGCTGGCACAGTGGAGGCGCGACAATATCTCGGACATCATGAGGCATCTCTACCGGGGGGTGAAGAAACTGAAACCGTGGGTCAAGGTGAGTACGTGTCCGGTGGGAAAATTCCGCGATACCTCGCGCTATTCTTCGCGCGGATGGAATGCGTATCACACCGTGTATCAAGATGTGCAGGGGTGGCTGGCCGAAGGCATACAAGACCAGATTTATCCGATGATGTATTTTCGAGGCAATGCGTTCTATCCGTTTGCACTGGACTGGAAGGAGCAGGCGGGCGGAAGGCATGTGATACCGGGGCTGGGCATCTATTTCCTGGATGAATCGGAAGGAAACTGGCAGCTGGATGAGGTGGAACGGCAGCTGCACTTCATACGGCAAAACGGACTGCAGGGAGAGGGGCACTACCGCGCTCAATTCCTGATGGACAACATACAGGGACTGACGGATGCCCTGGAGGAAAAGTATTACACGGCTCCTGCCCTGCAACCGACAATGCCCTGGATAGACGCTACACCACCGACGGCACCCCAACAAGCGGTAATCCGGACAACAGCCGACGGATATGGAGAGATTACCTGGCAGGCAGCTACCGATAACGACGCACGAAATGCACCGCAGTATGTGGTGTATGGGGCAGACTGCTATCCGGTGGATACAGAGAACCCGCGAAATATTTTGACACAGGGAGTGCGCCACACCCGGTATACGTATGTGCCCGAAGTGCCCTGGCAGAGGTGCCGGTACTTTGCCGTAACGGCCATAGACCGCTGCGGCAACGAATCGGCACCTGCCGAAGTGACAGGCTCTTGGTAGGGGAAGCACTACCGGCTAGGCTTACTTCTCTATGCGGTGCACTTCATCTACGCCATCGATGCTGTTGATAGCGGCTATAACCTGCTGCAACTCGCCGAAAGAATGCACCGAGAAGCTGATGGAGCAATCGGCTATCTCGTCGACAGTAGCTACGTGAAGACTGACAATGGATAAGTGCATACCATTGGTGATGCAGTCTACCAAATCGATAAGCAAATGATAACGATCCACCGCCCGAACATTGATACACACGGGGTAATGCAGATCTGGGTCTTCAGGAAAATCGACCGAAACGATGGAGTCGCCCTTCTCGGAAGCCAAACGGATGGCCGTGGCACAATCGCGCTTATGAATGGTGACGCGGCCATCGGCCTCGCGAAAGCCTATCACCTCGTTGCCTGGCAGCGGATGACACACCGGACAGCGGTTCTTGGGTATCGACTTGGCTTGCCCCAGATACGAGCGGAGAAAACGCTTGGCTTTATAGGTCTGCACGAAATCCATCCAGTCGGCACGGGGCGTACAGGCCAGATTGACTCCCACCTCTACACAGTCGCCGTGATGTAATTCGGTCTTTACCGAACAAAGTTTGCCGTTTACCTTGGCATACTGCGCATGCTGCCCCACTTCACTGTGAATCTCGAAGGCAAAATCGAGCACCGTGGCCCGCTGGGGCAAACTGACGGTTTTCCCCTTGGGAGTGAACACCGTGATGTCTTCATTGTAGAGCGAACTTACCACATTGTCCAGATACCAGCCGTCGGCCGACTGGCTGGCGGCATCTTTCAGCAACGCACGAAACTTGGCTATCCAATTGTCCCACGCACCCTCCATGCGTTCTACGGCACAGCCCAACTTGGAATTCAGCACCATGCGCTCGGAAGATATATGAATTTCTTCCCACACTCCCTGCTCGCTCAGCAAGCGGATATGGAAACTTTGATAACCGTTCTCCTTCGGTGAATCGATGAAATTGACAATGCTCTGTGGCTGCTCCTTGAAGCGGTCGGTCAGAATGGAATATATGCGTAGACAGATGCTTTTCTCGTCTTCTTCACGGGCTGCCGGATAAATCAGCCGGATGACATGCCGATAATCTAAATGCTTGAAATCGCGGCCAGTGGAATGTATCCTACGCCAGATACTGTAGGGCTGACGGTAGCGTATCTGTGTGCGCGCCTGAATGCCTTTGTCCATCAGCAGCTGCAACATCTCGCCCGTAAACAGCTCCAGCTGGGCTTTATTTTCGGCTTTATCGGCTTCGATGGCCTCTTGCAATTCCTTGTATTCCAAAGGACAACGGTATTGCAAGCTAAGGTTCTCCAGCTCGCGCCGGATACCATACAGCCCCAACCGATTGGCGAGAGGGGCATAGAAGTAGTCGGTTTCGCCGGCTATCTTCATCTGCTTGTCCGGACGCATGCTTTCCAGCGTACGCATGTTATGCAAGCGGTCGGCCAGCTTTATGAGAATGGCTCGGATATCGTAATGCAGCGATTCGAGCATCTGCTTGAAATTATCTACCTGCTTCGACGTTTCGTACTGTTTCTTCTTCTGCTTGGTCACCACACGCACCAGAAAAGCCACATCCGAACCGAAACGTGCCTTGATATCGTCTAGGGTAAAGGAGGTATCTTCTACCACATCGTGCAGAAAAGCGGCAATCACCGGATTGGCGCCCAACTGGAGCTCCTCGGCTACAATCCGCGCCACGGCCACCGGATGAATGATGTAGGGGGCACCGCTCTTGCGCTTCTGACCGGCATGGGCCTGACGGGCAAATTCAAAAGCTTGACGAATGCGAAGAGCGTCGGCAGCAGAAAGGTGGCGACATTGCATCACCGCCAATATAGATTCCAGCTGATTGTTGAGTAAAAGGTCATAGTCTTCCATAGTGATGAGCATTTAATAAAAACCAAAATTAGAAAAAAATAATCGAATCATCTTCATCTGCAGCTACATTTTTTAGGGGCTCTACGTGGATATAGGCCATGTAACGGCTCTGGGGGCTGACCGGCACCAGCGGCAGATAGCCTGAAAGGAGTTTGCCCTGGACAATCTGTGGAGGGAAGGCCGCCTGCAGGGCCGATACAGAGGCTTGCAGGGCGTGCGGAGAAGGCGATACCTCGACGGAAAAACGGCCTTTACTGCCAGGCAACAAAAAACGATGAGCCAGCTGATGGGCCACAATGCCCATATTCATGCGCAGATTCACCTCTACACAGGGAAATACAGCCGTGTGTCCGTCGGCCATACGGCACACCATCATGTCTACACCCAAATAACCGCGATACTCGGGGTAGTGCATCGGTAGCTGGACTTGCAACTGCCGGCGAATCTGTGGCAGCGAGGCTGAAGGTACTGCTGCACTGAGCAACTGTTCGATAGCAGCATCGGACATCAATACATTGCCTTGATAGGCGCCTTTTGCAGTGGTATGAAACAGGGAGTATCCGATAAAAGAGGCGTTGCCCGAACCGTCCATCCAAAATTCCATGGCAAAATCGTACACCTTATTATATATGGGCATGCCTATCAGCACCTGCTGCTCGGACAGCACTCGGCGGCACCAGCCACTTACGGAAGCGGAAAAATCGGAATAGCACCAAAGCAGCCCCTTGCCGCTACCCGACCAGGGAGCTTTGAACAAACACCGGCCCTGCCTGCTGCGCCAATAGTCCTCGCACGCTGCCAGGCTGTGAAGCAGACTACCCTGACCACAACAGCCGTCGATGCCCCGAAAAGAGTCTAAAATGGCCAAAGCTGTCTGCTTACCTGCCTGCTGCCTGTGCTTAGCTAGGACCGATAACGAAGGAAGAGCCGAAGCAGTTATCCCCTGCTTCAGCAACCACTTACGCACTGCAGGGCTCCATCCCCAGGGAAGGACATCGGGCTGTGCCACGGCGGACAGCTCGGGAGGAGTGAGCAGCTGTGCCGGCAGCGGAAATTGCTGCGACCACCGTTGCAGGTAAGACTGGTTATAGGCCGAGGCAGCCACTACACCCGCCCCCTGCTCTGCCCACCACAGAGGCAACAGTGCCAAATCTACGGCCATCTGCCGGATAAGGGCCGGAGGCATGTAGTTTTCAGAAAAGTCGGCCAGTGCCATATCGGCATCCGGATTAAAAAGATACAGTTTCATAACGCAACATCCAAACGATTATATTCACGCTGCAAAGATACACATTCTATGCATATCAAACGGAATTGAGCCGCAACAGCTCCGTAACAAATATACGGAAAAGTACCTGTACCCGCATTTGTTACGGAGCTGTTAGGGCACAGATACCTGCCTGATGCGCAGAAGATAGCCCGTCTGCCGCAAAAAAAAGCAATAAGAAAGACCGGCGAGGAGCAACTTATAGCCAAAGAATAAATAATTTGCAAACTCTACTTTGCAATTTCATAAATAAGTTCTATCTTTGTCGTCAGAAAAATGGCATAGCAAGCATGGAAGCATTTTATCGTACACACGCATACCTGGTGGAGCATACCAATGCACCGGTTCGACGCGACCTCATGGATGAGATTGACTGGAATGACCGGCTGATTGGCATCAAAGGAACCCGTGGCGTGGGAAAAACGACCTTTCTGCTGCAATACGCCAAGGAAAAATTTGGCACCGACCGTTCATGCCTTTTCATCAACATGAACAACTTTTATTTTTCCGGACACAGTCTGGTGGACTTCGCCAACGAATTTCAACGACGCGGAGGTAAGGTGCTGCTGATAGATCAGGTGTTCAAGCATCCGGAATGGAGCAAAGAACTGCGGCTCTGCTACGACCGCTTCCCCAATCTGAAAATCGTCTTTACCGGCTCTTCGGTAATGAGACTGAAAGACGAAAATCTGGAATTGTGCGACATCGTAAAAAGCTATAACCTGCGCGGATTTTCTTTCCGGGAATTCCTTAATCTGCAAACCGGTATGAAATTTCATGCCTATCCGCTGGAAGAAATCCTGAACAATCATGAACAGATAGCCAAAGGCATCTTATCGAAAGTACGTCCGCTAGACTATTTCCAGGATTACCTGCACCATGGTTTCTATCCTTTTTTTCTGGAAAAACGCAACTTTTCAGAAAATCTGCTGAAAACCATGAACATGATGGTGGAGGTAGATATTCTTTTAATCAAACAAATTGAACTGAAATATCTTTCGAAAATAAAAAAATTATTATATTTGTTGGCAGTTGACGGGCCTAAGGCTCCCAACGTGAGCCAACTGGCGAACGATATACAAACTTCACGAGCCACGGTGATGAATTACATTAAATATCTGGCCGATGCCAGACTGATTAACATGGTTTATCCCAAAGGAGAAGAATTCCCGAAGAAACCATCGAAAATCATGATGCATAACTCCAGCTTAATGTATTCCATCTATCCGGTAAAAGTAGAAGAGCAAGATGTGCTGGAAACCTTTTTTGTAAACTCTCTGTGGAAAGACCATAAAATCAATAAGGGGGATAAGAACATCTCTTTTCTGGTAGATGAAGTAATGCCGTTCAAGATTTGCGCCGAAGGCATGAAGATAAAGAACAACCCCAACGTGACCTACGCCCTGCACAAGGCGGAAATAGGACGGGGCAATCAGATTCCTCTATGGCTTCTCGGATTTTTATATTGACTTACGTGACTTTATTAACTTAATAAATTTGATTTAGTTATGACTAAACAGAAGAAATTCATTACTTGTGATGGTAACCAAGCTGCTGCACATATCTCGTATATGTTCTCTGAAGTAGCTGCCATCTATCCTATCACCCCTTCTTCTACAATGGCAGAATATGTAGACGAATGGGCTGCCGCTGGTCGTAAAAACATCTTTGGCGAAACAGTATTGGTACAGGAAATGCAATCAGAAGCCGGTGCAGCTGGTGCCGTTCACGGTTCTCTGCAGGCTGGTGCACTGACTACTACGTACACTGCTTCTCAAGGTTTGTTGCTGATGATTCCGAATATGTACAAGATTGCCGGTGAATTCCTGCCTTGCGTATTCCACGTATCAGCCCGTACACTGGCTTCTCATGCTCTCTGTATCTTCGGTGACCACCAAGACGTAATGTCTTGCCGTCAGACTGGCTTCGCTATGCTGGCCGAAGGTTCTGTACAGGAAGTAATGGACTTGGCTGGTGTAGCTCACCTGTCTACTATCAAGAGCCGTGTGCCGTTCGTAAACTTCTTCGACGGTTTCCGTACTTCTCACGAAATTCAGAAAATCGAAATGCTGGAGAACGAAGACCTCGCTCCGCTCATCGACCAGGAAGCATTGGCTGAATTCCGCGAACGTGCCTTGAATCCGATGAATCCGGTGGCTCGCGGTATGGCTGAAAACCCTGACCACTTCTTCCAACATCGTGAATCTTGCAACAATTTCTATGAGGCAGTTCCTGCTATCGTAGAAGAATACATGAACGAAATCTCTAAGATTACCGGCCGTAAATATGGTCTGTTCGACTACTATGGTGCTGAAGACGCAGAACGCGTAATCATCGCTATGGGTTCTGTAACAGAAGCTGCTCGCGAAGCCATCGACTACTTGGTAGCTCAAGGCGAAAAGGTAGGTTTGGTAGCTGTTCACTTGTATCGTCCGTTCTCTGCTAAGCACTTCCTAGCTGCCGTTCCTAAGACTGCCAAGACTATCGCTGTACTGGACCGTACAAAAGAACCGGGTGCTAACGGTGAACCGCTGTACCTCGATGTGAAAGACTGCTTCTACGGCGTAGAAAATGCTCCGGTTATCGTAGGCGGCCGTTATGGTTTGGGTTCAAAGGATACTACTCCTGCTCAGATTTTGGCTGTGTACAAGAATTTGGCTCTGCCTACTCCGAAGAATCACTTCACTATCGGTATCGTAGACGACGTTACCTTCACTTCACTTCCGCAGGAAGAAGAAATCGCACTGGGCGGCGAAGGTATGTTCGAAGCTAAATTCTATGGTTTGGGTGCAGACGGTACGGTAGGTGCCAACAAAAACTCTGTAAAGATTATCGGTGAAAATACCGACAAGCACTGCCAGGCATATTTCTCTTATGACTCTAAGAAATCTGGTGGTTTCACTTGTTCTCACTTGCGCTTCGGTGATACTCCGATTCGCTCTACTTACTTGGTAAATACTCCGAACTTCGTAGCTTGCCACGTACAGGCTTACCTGCACATGTACGATGTAACTCGTGGTTTGCGTAAGAACGGTTCTTTCTTGCTGAACACTATCTGGGAAGGCGAAGAACTGGCCAAGAACTTGCCGAACAAGGTGAAGAAATACTTCGCACAAAACAATATCACTGTTTACTATATCAACGCTACTCAGATTGCTCAGGAAATCGGTTTGGGCAACCGTACCAACACCATCCTGCAGTCTGCATTCTTCCGTATCACAGGCGTAATTCCTGTAGACTTGGCTGTAGAACAGATGAAGAAATTCATCGTGAAGTCTTACGGTAAGAAGGGTGAAGATGTGGTGAACAAGAACTACGCTGCCGTAGACCGTGGTGGTGAATACAAACAATTGGCTATCGACCCGGCATGGGCTAACCTGGAAGTGGAAGCTGCTGCTGAAAACAACGACCCGGCATTCATCAACGAAGTGGTTCGTCCGATTAACGCTCAAGACGGCGACTTGCTGCCCGTATCTGCATTCAAGGGTATCGAAGATGGTACATGGCACCAAGGTACTGCTAAGTACGAAAAACGTGGTGTAGCTGCTTTCGTTCCTGAATGGAATCCGGAAAACTGTATCCAATGTAACAAGTGTGCTTACGTTTGTCCTCACGCTGCTATCCGTCCGTTCGTACTCGATGCTGAAGAACAGAAGGGTGCTAACTTCACTCAACTGAAGGCTGTAGGTAAAGCATTCGACGGCATGACTTTCCGTATGCAGGTAGACGTTATGGACTGCTTGGGCTGCGGTAACTGTGTGGATGTATGTCCGGGTAACCCGAAGAAGGGTGGCAAGGCATTGTCTATGGTTCACCTGGAAAGCCAATTGGGTGAAGCTGCCAACTGGGAATACTGCGTAGAAAACGTGAAGACTAAACAACACTTGATTGATATCAAGGCTAACGTGAAGAATTCTCAGTTTGCTACTCCGCTGTTTGAGTTCTCTGGCGCTTGCTCTGGTTGTGGTGAAACTCCGTACGTGAAACTGATTTCTCAGTTGTTCGGCGACCGTGAAATGGTGGCTAACGCTACTGGATGTTCTTCTATCTACTCTGGTTCAGTTCCTTCTACTCCGTATACTAAGAACGAAAAGGGTCACGGTCCGGCTTGGGCTAACTCTCTGTTCGAAGACTTCTGCGAATTCGGTTTGGGTATGGAATTGGCTAATGAAAAGATGCGTGCCCGCATTGCCAAGGCTATGACAGAAGCTATCGCTGCAGAAGGTACTCCGGCTGAATACAAGGAAGTATTCCAGGCTTGGCTGGATAATTGCCTCGACGCTGACAAGACGAAGGAATTGGCTGAAAAGATTATCCCGATGGTAGAAGCTGCTGCTGACAAGTGTGCTAGCTGCAAGACTATCGCTGACTTGAAGCAATTCCTGGTAAAACGCAGCCAGTGGATTATCGGTGGTGACGGTGCTTCTTACGATATCGGTTACGGTGGTCTGGACCACGTAATTGCTTCTGGTAAGGACGTTAACATCTTGGTACTCGATACAGAGGTTTACTCTAACACAGGTGGTCAGTCTTCTAAGGCTACTCCGGTGGGTGCTATCGCTAAGTTTGCTGCTGCCGGTAAGCGCGTACGTAAGAAAGACCTCGGTCTGATGGCCACTACTTACGGTTATGTATATGTAGCTCAGATTGCTATGGGTGCTGACCAGGCTCAGACTCTGAAGGCTCTGCGTGAAGCAGAAGCTTATCCTGGACCGTCACTTATCATCGCTTACGCTCCGTGTATCAACCACGGTCTGAAAGCTGGTATGGGTAAGAGCCAGGCTGAAGAAGAAAAGGCTGTTAAGTGCGGTTACTGGCACTTGTGGCGCTACAACCCGGCTTTGGAAGCTGAAGGCAAGAATCCGTTCACACTGGATAGCAAAGAACCGGATTGGACAGGCTTCAAAGACTTCTTGAAGGGTGAAGTTCGCTACGCATCTGTAATGAAACAGTATCCTGCAGAAGCTGAACAACTGTTCGACGCAGCTGAAGAAAATGCTAAGTGGCGTTACAATAGCTACAAGCGTTTGGCTCGCGAAAATTGGGGTGCAGAAGTTGCTGAATAAGCATAAGAATACTCTATAAATACTATCTTACCCAAGTGTACGAATCTTCGTATGCTTGGGTAAGTTGTTTTAAAGGGTCAGCAAAAGAAAGCTGTAGATTAAGAAAACTCAACCTACAGAGAAAATTGTTGAAACCTACAAAAAAAATAATCGAAATCTATAGAGAAAATAGTTGAAGTCTACAGAGAAAAACAGACAAAAAATATTCAGACACTCAGGAAGCGGAAATGAATCCGTATGAATTCAAATCAGCCGACAGCAAATTACTGCCTGCACCTGGTGCCTGAATCATAAAATAAAGGGAAGGGAATTATACTATCCCCCAAAAATCAGCATACCCCATCTAACAAGAGTTCCACAGGACAATGATCGGAACCCAACACATCTGAATGAATAGATGCCCCCTTCAATCTGCCTTGCAAACTATTAGAGGCAACGAAATAATCAATACGCCAGCCCGCATTTTTCTCTCTAGCTTTAAAACGATAAGACCACCAGGAATAAGCCCCTTCTAAATCTGGATAAAAATAGCGGAAAGTATCGGTAAAACCAGCTGCCAGCAAAGTAGAAAATTTAGCTCGTTCTTCATCCGTAAAACCGGCATTTTTACGGTTGGTTTTAGGATTCTTCAAATCGATTTCGCGATGAGCCACATTTAAATCACCGCAAACAATAACTGGCTTTTTCTCTTCCAACTTTTTAAGATAAAGCAAAAAATCATCTTCCCACGTCATGCGGTAATCCAACCTACGAAGGCCATCTTGCGAATTGGGCGTATAAACAGTTACCAAATAAAAGTCTTTCATCTCTAATGTAATAACACGCCCTTCATGGTCGTGTTCCTCTATACCCAAGCCATAGGCTACAGATAACGGCTGGTGGCGGGTGAAGATGGCTGTACCAGAATAGCCTTTCTTTTCAGCGTAATTCCAATAAGATTGATATCCTTCAAAAGACAAATCCAACTGACCAGCCTGCATTTTAGTTTCCTGCAGACAGAAAAAATCAGCATCCAGCCGATGAAAGATGTCAGCAAAACCCTTGTCGGCACAAGCGCGCAGACCATTCACATTCCAAGATATAAATTTCAACATCCGTCTTGATTTTAAAAAAATTATTCATTCTCAGGGCAAGAGTTCTTGAATGGAACACCCAGACCAAAACTCACGTGTGGAATCTACCAACGAACTGCCCATATATAGCAGAAACAATACCGCAATTATAATCATCAGTAAACTTACCCACGCATTATATTTTTCTTGCTTGAATTCTACAGATACCATAAGAGCCTCCTATTTAAAAAAATTGTTACTGCAAATATAAAGCGCTAACATTACTATTCGTTTACCAGAACGTTACAAGAGCAATGCAATACACTTCAGTTTTTAAATATACAAAAAAAGGAACATATACACGTTCCTTTTTTATTTTAATTAATGATTTAATGAATCAAGGTATCCACCAATGCTTCGGGCGACAAAAGTTTCTGTTCGCCAGTATCCATATTTTTCAGTGTCACTTTACCTTCATTCAGTTCATTTTCGCCAACCAAAGCCACAAAAGGAATACCTTTGGCATTGGCATAACTCATCTGTTTCTTCATTTTACTGGAGTCGGGGAAAATTTCTGCACGTATGCCTGCCTCTCTGACACGAGCCAATACTTGCAGAGAAAAAGCAGCTTCTCGTTCACCAAAATTAATAAAGAGAAGTTGAGTTCCATTGACAGCTTCTTTCGGATAAAGATCGAGTTGGTTAAGCACATCGAAAATACGGTCTGCACCAAACGAAATCCCTACTCCTGATACGCCCGACATACCAAACACACCTGTCAGATTGTCGTAACGTCCGCCACCGGTAATACTTCCAATCTGCACATCGAGAGCCTTCACCTCGAAGATGGCACCGGTGTAATAATTCAGACCGCGTGCCAATGTCAAATCCAATTCGATTTCATTCTTCAAACCCAGACTAGTCAGCGTGGTAAGGATGAATTCACTCTCCTCTACTCCTTTCATACCCGTATCACTACCAGCCAATACTTCTTTCAAGATGGCCAGTTTCTCTTCATTGCTGCCACTAAGCAAGATAATAGGCTGCAGTTTTTCAATGGCTTCCTCACTGATGCCTTTCGAACGAAGTTCTTGATTGACGTTATCCAAACCGATTTTATCCAACTTATCAATAGCCACCGTAATATCTACGATTTTATCTGCTTCTCCAATAATTTCGGCAATACCGGTCAGGATTTTACGGTTATTGATTTTGATGCATACACGTATGCCAAACCGGCTGAAAACGGTATCTACTATTTGCATCAGTTCCACCTCATTCAGCAGCGAATCACTACCTACCACATCAGCATCGCATTGATAGAACTCACGATAGCGGCCTTTCTGAGGTCGGTCTGCACGCCAAACGGGCTGAATCTGATAACGCTTAAACGGGAAAGTAATCTCTTCACGATGCATCACCACATAACGGGCAAACGGCACTGTCAAATCATAGCGCAGTCCTTTTTCACAGAATTTACAAGCCAACTTTGCCGCATTGCGACTGAGAAGTTCTTCGTCGGTCAACCCCGCAAAATAATCTCCTGAATTTTGAATCTTAAACAGTAGCTTATCGCCTTCTTCGCCATACTTGCCCATCAATGTGGAAAGAGTCTCCATAGAAGGAGTTTCTATCTGCTGGAAACCATACAGATGGTATACGTCGCGAATGGTATTGAATATATAATTACGCTTCGCCATTTCTACCGGCGAAAAGTCACGCGTTCCTTTAGGAATACAAGGTTTTGCTGCCATAATTGTCTTATTTTAAATGCGTCACAAAGTTAACAGATTTTCTTGAGGTAAGAAAGAAAAACGGCGGGCTTTCTATAAGACCCGCCGCATATTTAGAAAAGTCACGATTTATCAGTCCTCTCTTCTACCCATGAAAAGCATGATATAATAGACCAGATTAGCCAAAGAGCCTAAGGCTGCCACTACATAGGTATAAGCTGCTGAACGAAGGGCATCTTCTGCTTTATCGTGATTAAAAACATTCGTAATACCCGAGGCATTAAGCCATACCAAGGCACGTTTGCTGGCGTTTATCTCTACAGGCAATGTGATAAAGCTAAATAAAGTAGTACTCGCAAAAAGGATAATACCTGCAAGCATCAACTGGGGAAAGCTATGAAGCAACAGAATTCCGCCCAACAAAACAAACGACATAATGTTAGAAGCAAACGATACTACCGGCACCAATTTGCTGCGCATGGTAAGCGGAGCGTAGGCACGGGCATGTTGCAAAGCATGACCGCATTCATGGGCAGCCACTGCAGCAGCCATAATACTGTTGCTGTTGTAAACGCTTTCACTTAGGTTTACAGTCTTATTCACAGGATTATAATGGTCGGTCAGATGCCCTGGAGTATGAGTTACCTGCACATCATAAATCCCATTATCGCGTAACATCTTACGCGCTACATCTGCTCCTGTCATTCCATTACTGGTAGGTATCTTAGAGTATTTCTTGAACTTATTCTCCAAATTCATCTGTACAAGCCAGCTCACCACTGCGATACCTATGAATATAATCCATTGCATTCCAATCATATCTTCTGTTTATTTAGGTTATTAATTCTAGAAGTATTCTACAAAACATCTGCCAAAATACGATACTGCATGCAAAAGCATGACCTATCTACGGCTTTTTTAAAATGTTTTAAAGACTATCCTCACATTTTCACCAAATAGACTCTTTTACTTGTTAAAAGCAACTACTACCGTCAAAGCAATGAGTACAGAGTTTGCACTTGGGTAAACCTATAGACTCAACCAAAGTTTCCAATGTATTGAACTGCAAAGAATCAAGTCCAAATCTCTCTCTAATGATTTCCACCATTTTAGTATACTCTGGCGAACCAGTTGTAGCATACTTATCCAAATTCTTATTCTCGTCTCCTTCCAATTCTTTGATGATACGACGAGTAATCAGCTCCATCGGACTCTTGGAAGCAGTGAAGCCTATAAACGGACAACTGTATATCAACGGAGGGCAAGCAATGCGGATATGCACCTCTTTTGCCCCACAATCATATAATACCTTTACATTGTCACGCAACTGTGTTCCCCTCACAATGGAATCATCACAGAACAGCAAACGCTTGTTTTTCAGCATAGCACTGTTGGGAATCAGTTTCATCTTTGCCACCAAGCTACGCATCTCCTGCTTACTGGGAGTAAAGCTACGGGGCCAGGTAGGGGTATACTTAGATATGGCCCGATGGTAAGGAACGCCCTTTCCTTCTGCATATCCCAAAGCCATTCCTACACCAGAATCAGGAATACCGCATACGCAATCCACTTCTGAAGTATCTTTCTGCCCCATTTTCATACCACTGCGGAAACGAGCCTCTTCTACATTGACATGTTCATAACAAGAAGTCGGGAATCCATAATATACCCATAAGAAAGAACAAATCTGCATCTTTTCTTCCGGCTGACGTAGCTGTATAACTTCATCCGCCTTCAGATGCAACACCTCACCAGGACCCAAATAGCGTTCTATTTCATAACCCAAATTAGGGAATGCACTCGACTCACTGGCTGCAGCATAAGCTCCCTCTTTATGACCAATCACAATAGGAGTACGCCCCCATTTGTCACGGGCAGCTATAATACCATCTTCGGTAAGCAGCAACATAGAGCAAGAGCCCTTTACACGACGAAACACATTTTCGATGCCCTCCGTAAACGTCTTTCCTTGAATAATCAGCAAAGCTACTAGCTCGGTCTGATTGGTCTGGCCTGAGCTAAGCTCCGCAAAATGCATATTTTGATCCAGCAATTCGGCTTCAAGTTCTGCCATATTGGCTATCTTAGCTACGGTGACAATAGCAAAACGGCCCAAGTGCGAATTAAGTATAATTGGCTGAGCATCCGTATCACTTATAATTCCAATACCTGAGTTACCTTCGAATTTATCCAGTTCATCTTCAAACTTGGTACGAAAATAAGCACTCTCCAAATTATGAATCGAACGGAAAAAGCGTTTATCCTCTTCGTTATAAGTGGCCATCCCGCCTCGTTTGGTTCCCAGGTGCGAATGATAATCTGTACCATAAAAAACATCCGCCATACAACTAGACTTGGCTACTGTTCCGAAAAATCCTCCCATATCGTATTTCTATTATTATGTTTAAAATATTCTTAGTCACTTGCGCTTATAATTTTCCAACCCCTTCTTCAAGAATTCCACATATGCGGGTATATCTTCATTATAAGAATAAGACTTGTTAAGCGGGTTGCCTTCATTATCTATCAACACATAAAAAGGTTGCGCATTGGCACCGAATTTTACACGCTGCAGATAACTCCACTTATCACCCACGGTACGTAAAGTTCGCTCCACGCCATTTTCTATAATACGCTGACGCTGCGGCAGCGGAGTCTTATCATCTACATAAAGAGTAATCAGCACATAGTCATTCTGCATCAGATGGCTCACCTGTTCATCGGTCCATACGGCCAACTCCATCTTACGGCAATTCACACATCCATGACCTGTGAAATCGAGCATTACCGGCTTATTATGCTGGCGAGCATATTCCATACCTAAATCATAATCGGTAAACTGTGCATGCACTTCGTGAGCATACAAATTAAAATCCTGTGTTTGCATAGGAGGCGCAAATGCACTGACAGCCTTCAAGGGAGCTCCCCACAATCCCGGTACCATATAGACAGCAAATGAGAGAGAAGCAAGAGCCATGAAAAAGCGAGGAACGCTTACCTTGGTGTCGTCATCATCGTGCGGGAACTTAATTTTTCCCAATAAATAAAAGCCCAGCAATGCGAAAATAACAATCCACAAAGCCAAGAAAGTCTCACGATCCATAATACGCCAACCATAGGCCAAATCGGCTACAGAAAGGAATTTCAAGGCAAAAGCCAATTCTAAGAATCCCAGGGTAACCTTGATTACATTCATCCATCCACCAGATTTAGGCATGGACTTTAGCCAAGAAGGGAAAAGTGCAAACAGTGTAAACGGCAAAGCTAAGGCTAAAGCAAAGCCTAGCATACCAATAGCAGGAGCCACTACACTGCCCGTGGTCGATACCTGTACCAGCAAGAATCCGATAATCGGTCCGGTGCAAGAAAATGACACTAAGGATAGAGTAAAAGCCATCAGAAAAATACTCAGCAAACCAGTAGTTGCCTCTGCCTTGCTGTCCACTGCATTGCTCCATTTAGAAGGCAAAGTAATCTCAAAGGCTCCAAAAAAGGAAGCAGCAAACACCAACAGCATCAGACAGAACAAGATATTGAATACTGCGTTGGTAGATAATGAGTTCAACGCGCTGGCTCCAAAGATAGCAGTAATGGCCAAGCCTAATGTCAGATAAATTACTATGATTGAAGCGCCATAAGTCCAAGCATCACGAATACCCTTTTTTTTGTCTTTGCTACGCTTCAAGAAAAAGCTTACTGTCATCGGGATGATAGGCCATACACAAGGTGTAAACAAGGCTAATAATCCGCCAGCAAAGCCGGTGACAAAGATATAAATCCAAGACATGTCTTCTTGCGATGATTCTTCGCCTAAAGCATGTAACTCATCGACTACCGGATTCCACCAACTACTCAGAGAACTGTCTACTGCCTGTACGGAAGAAGACGAATTATCTACAGCTGCAACCGGCTGATTGGCTGATGCAAATTTAAAAGGAACTGTTGTAGGAGGCAGACAGTTTTCGTCGTTACAAGCTCCATATTCCAAATAGCCTTCTACCATATAATCAGCATCCGTCAGTTTAAGTTTTTGTACAAACTGGCCCATTCCTTCAAAATAACGGACCTGCATACTGAACATATTATCGAAAGCATTGATTTCCTTCCCTAGCGGTTGCAGTTTGCCTACCAATGTGGCACCTTGCAGGGTTTCGGCATGAAACGAGGTCGAAATAGGGCCACCCTCGCCCAAATCAGTAGAATATAGATGCCATCCCGGCTCTATCGAAGCCGTAAAAAGGATTTCTACTTCATCGGAAGACACCTGTTTCCACTCTGATTTTACCTGGACAGGTTCTTGAATCTGAGCCTGCACAGCAAAAGAAAGCAACAGATGTATCCACAAAAAGATATATTTCTTCATGTTTACCTTCTATTTAACCATTAACATTCATAATCTACACAAGCACGGCTTTCCTTCACCTCTGCCAATAATTTACCGGCAGCCACGTGATCGGGATGGGCAGCATAGAATTTTACGTCATCCAATGTATCAAACTCACTGTAAAGAGCAATGTTCCACACTTCACCAGGATTCATATTCAGTCCCACTTCTATTTTACGAATCACAGATATTTTAGCAGGAAGAGCCTCTATAGCCTGCTTAAATGCTAACATAACTGCTTCTTTTTGGGCAGCGGGAACTTCATCTTTCAACTTAAATAATACCAGGTGTTTTACCATATTCTTTGTTATTTTATTGATTATTTCTATATTTGTCAACCGTAGCGGCCTTAGCCGCTGCAAAATTAATTTTTTTGTTTCAATTATACACATAAACGGATGTTAATAATAGGAATTGCAGGTGGAACAGGTTCTGGAAAAACCACCGTCGTAAAGAAAATCGTAGAAAGTCTGCCAGCTGGTTCGGTAGCAGTTATCCCTCAAGACTCATACTATAATGACCAGTCATCTCTACCGCTTGAAGTACGTAAGAAAACAAACTTTGACCACCCTGACGCATTTGAGTGGTCGCTATTTGAACACCAAATCGCAGAATTAAGACAAGGTAGAGCCATCGAACAACCCACCTATTCTTACTTGGTATGTACTCGACTGCCAGAAACCATCCATGTAGAGCCGAAAGACGTAATCATCATTGAAGGAATTATGAGTCTTTACGACAAGGAGTTGCGCGATTTAATGGATCTCAAAGTATTCGTCGATGCCGAACCCGACGAACGATTGCTCCGCGTCATTTCGCGAGATATGGTAGAAAGAGGACACCCACTGGAAATGCTCATTGATAAATATCGTGATGTACTGAAACCGATGCACGACCAGTTTATAGAACCGACCAAACAGTATGCAGATATTATTGTACCCAACGGAGGAAACAATCAAAAAGCTATTGATATCCTTACCATGTATATTCACCGGCATTTAAAATAACAATAAAACCTAGTATACATGAAAAGCCAGTACTATTTACCGGTATTTCTGCTTCTCTTATTGTGCACAGCTTGTAGCAACCACTCCGGTAACACACAAGGAAAAACTGTGCACGACCTTACCCAAATCAAAGATAGTGGAGAAATAGTAGCATTAACTTTATATAGTTCTACTACTTATTTTAACTACAGAGGACAAGAAATGGGCATTCAATACGAGCTAAGCCAACAGTTGGCCAAGAGTTTAGGTGTGAAGCTAAAAGTAAAAATTGCCCAAAGTCCTAAGGAACTGCTGGAAAAATTAAATGCCGGAGAAGGAGACTTGATAGCCTACCACCTACCTGTAACCAGAAAGCACAAAGAAGAGGTAAGGTATTGTGGAGAGGAAACGGTAACACACCAGGTACTGGTACAACGGAATAATGGAAAAAACACACCGCTGAAAGATGTTACAGAATTGGTAGGTAAAGACGTTTACGTAAAACCTGGTAAATTTTATAATCGGCTGCTGAATCTCAACAAAGAATTAGGAGGAGGATTAAGGATTCATCTGGTAAAAAGCGACAGCATTAGCCAAGAAGACTTGATTCGACAGGTAGCTCAGAAAGTCATCGACTATACAGTAGCAGAAGATGATGTAGCACGACTCAACAAGACCTACTACCCAAACCTAAATGTAAGCATGCCCGTCAGTTTTGACCAACGCGTATCTTGGGCCGTAAGAAAGGAATGCACAGAACTGGCACAAGCCATAGACGAATGGAGCCGGCAGAACTGTACTTCACCGCAGTACACGGCCAGTATGAAACGATATTTTGAGCAAAGCAAAGCTATCCCCCACTCTCCCATCCTTTCTATCAGAGAAGGACGCATTTCTCATTTTGACCATCTGTTTAAAAAATATGCCTCTGAAATCGGCTGGGACTGGAGACTAATGGCCTCATTGGCTTATACGGAATCAAATTTTGATACGACGGCCGTATCATGGGCAGGAGCCAAAGGACTGATGCAACTGATGCCCGCCACCGCACGTGCCATGGGAATTCCTTCCGGCAAGGAACACTATGCGGAGGAGAGCATCAAGGCTGCCACACGATATATAGCTGCCACCGAGCGCAGTTTTACCAAAGTACCTCATGAAGAGCGAATCAACTTTGTCCTGGCTTCCTATAATTCTGGCATCGGACACGTATTCGATGCGATGGCTTTGGCCGAGAAATACGGTAAAGACAAGCACAAATGGCGTAACAATGTGGAAAATTTCATCCTGCTGAAAAGCAACGAGGATTACTTTACAGATCCTATATGCAAAAACGGTTATTTCCGAGGCATTGAAACCTACAATTTTGTACGTGACATTACCGATCGCTACGAACGCTACAAGCAACTGATAAAATAGTCCTTACATCAGATTGCTGGCCAGTTCGCTCAATTCGCTACGCTCACCTTTTACCAAATTGATGTGCGCAAATAGATGCTGTTCACGCATACGATCGATCATGTATACCAGTCCGTTAGACTGACTATCCAAATAAGGCTGATCAATCTGCTGGATGTCTCCTGTAAACACCATCTTGGTACCCTCACCTGCACGCGTAATAATCGTCTTTATTTCATGTGGAGTAAGATTCTGAGCCTCATCAATTATACAATAAGTTTCACTTAGACTACGCCCACGAATAAAAGCCAAAGCTTCAATCACCAATTGCTCACTCTTTTGCATTTCTTCCAAGCGCTTCACTTCACTGGAGGTGGCAGAGAACTGGCGCTTGATGACGTTCAGGTTATCGAACAAAGGCTGCATATAAGGAGCCACTTTTTCTTTGGCATCACCGGGTAAAAATCCTAAATCCTTATTGGATAAGGCCACAATGGGACGAGCCAGCAAGATTTGCTTGTAATCATTCAGCTTACCCAAGGCTGCCGCCAAAGCCAGCAAAGTCTTTCCTGTCCCCGCCTTGCCGGTCAATGCGACAAGCTTTACATTGGGGTCGTTCAGCACTTCAAAAGCAAAGCTTTGCTCGGCATTACGGGGTTCTATGCCGTAGTTTTTCGTTTTATGCACCCTACATACCGTATGCATAAAAGGATTATACCGTGCCAGTACACTGTTTCGGTCGCTCTTCAATACAAAACAATCATTGGGATGAATCATCTCCTTAAAAGTGAATTCATCCACATCGATTCCATCATGAGAAGAATATATACGATCTATCATGCCGGGATCAATGCCTTCAAAGACCTCATTGCTTTTCTCAAAGATATCCACATTAAGCACTTTATCTGTAATATAGTCTTCGCATAATAAACCGATGGAGCGGGCCTTCATACGGAGATTCACATCCTTGGTAACCAAAATGGTTTTCATACCCGGCTTACTGATGGTCAAGCTTTCGGTCACGGCCAATATCTGATGGTCCGGAATACGGGTGGGAAACGACTCATGTACTTTAGGAGAATCTACAGCACCGGTCACCACAAACAAGCGTCCTAAACCATCTCCTAGAGGAGCCCCCTTCGTAAACAGATTGTCGTCGGTTACCATATCCAATTCACGCACAAACTCACGTGCATTGAAATTAATCTGCTCATTGCCTTTCTTAAACTTATCCAGTTCTTCCAGCACTACAATGGGAAGATAGATATCATTTTCCTGAAAATTCTTCAGACATTTATAATCATGAAGGATAACATTCGTATCAATCACAAAATTTTTCTTGGCTCCCATACGCATTACATTTAAATAGTTAATATCTTTGTCTTTCGAAAGATAACAAATTAACTCTAGAGAAAGATTTATTTCCTTGTTAAATATTATAAAAGATGGACTATCAGAACACTTTAAAATACTTATATAACAGCGTCCCCATGTTTCAGCAGATAGGAGGAAAAGCTTATAAAGAAGGATTGGAAAACACACTATTGCTAGATGAACATTTTCAGCATCCTCACCGCAAATTCCGGAGCATCCATGTGGCCGGCACCAACGGAAAAGGTTCCTGCTCGCACACACTGGCTGCCATATTACAGGAAGCCGGATATAAAGTGGGGCTATACACATCACCGCATCTGGTAGATTTTCGCGAACGCATCCGAATTAACGGACAGCCCATTCCCGAAGAAGAAGTCATACGGTTTGTAGAGCAGGAACGTCATTTTTTCGAGCCTTTACATCCTTCGTTTTTTGAGCTGACCACAGCCTTGGCATTCCAATACTTCGCACAAGAACACATCGACGTGGCCGTTATTGAAGTGGGATTAGGAGGCAGACTGGATTGCACCAATATACTCACACCCGACCTTTGCATCATCACCAATATCAGCTTGGACCATGTACAGTTTCTGGGACACTCTCTGGAACAGATAGCTCAGGAAAAAGCCGGTATCATAAAGACGGGTATTCCGGTGGTGATTGGAGAAACCACTCCGGAAACACGCCCCGTATTCCAAAACAAAGCTGAAACTGTATGCGCCCCTATTTATTGGGCAGAGGAAAACGACCGTGAAGATTATCCGGGCATAGAGTTTGAATTGAAAGGGCTGTATCAGCAAAAAAACCGCCGAACCATACTCACAGCTCTACCAGTACTGAAAGAAGCAGGATTCCGGATAGACGACTCATGTGTGCGGCAAGGGTTTGCCCACGTTTGCGAGATAACCGGACTGATGGGACGGTGGCAGAAGCTACAGAGTTCTCCTACACTTATCTGCGATACAGGACATAATGTAGGAGGAATAAACTATATTGTAGAACAACTCAAACAACAAACTTACAATAAGCTACACATCGTTATAGGCATGGTAAACGATAAAGATGTAAGCGGTGTGCTCCAACTCTTACCTAAAGAGGCAGACTATTACTTTACCAAAGCCAGCATTCCGCGTGCCCTTCCGGAGGAACAACTAGCTGCATTGGCTGCCCAACAAGGTTTACACGGTCATTGTTATGCAGACGTACCTTCTGCCGTACAGGCTGCGCAAGAAAAAAGCCTCCCAGAAGACTTTATCTTCGTGGGAGGCAGCAGTTTCATTGTGGCCGACTTATTAGCGCACCGCGATGCACTCAATCTCCACTAAAGCGTCTTTCGGCAAAGCCTTGACGGCTACGGCCGAACGAGCCGGAAAATCACCTTCGAAATAAGTGGCATACACTTTGTTCATATCGGCAAAATAAGACATATCGGCTAAGAAAACGGTTGTCTTAACGATATTACCCATACTCAATCCCGCCTCTTCCAAGATGTGCTTCACGTTCTCTAGCGATTGGCGGGCTTGAGCTTCTGCTCCCTCAGCCATCACACCTGTAACCGCATCTATAGGTAACTGACCTGATACAAACACCATACCGTTAGCTTCTATAGCCTGGCTATACGGACCGATAGCACCCGGAGCCTTAGGGCTGCAAATTACCTTTTTCATAACTGTCTATAAAAATTTGATTAAAAAAATAGATTTATTTACAATGCTTCTGAATAAGTTCTTCCACATTTGGGTCTCCTAATTCTTTTGCTTTGGCGAAGCAACTGCAAGCTTCATTCTTTTGCTTAAGTTGCACATAAGCCAATCCTTTCAAACGGTAAGCTTCAGCATAGGTCGCATCTACAGCCAAAGCGGCATCGAGTACCTTGATGGCTTCTTCATTGCGCCCCACACGGATATTGACCACCGCTAACTCGGCACGGTAAGTAAGTTCTTTAGGATTCAGCTCAATAGCTTTTGCCAAATCATCCAGCGCACGCTGATACTGCTTGGCTTTCAGTGCAGCCTGTTCACGGTAATAATAAAACACGTCGTTTACCTTTCCAGACATTGCATCAAAATAAGCATCATAATCCACTACTGCTTTGCGCGCATTTCCGGCATTTACCCTGCGCTGTGCACGTTCCAGCAAATAAGGCGCAGCCTGTTCGGTAAATGGTTGCGGCAATTGTGCCACACAACTATCCATCAAAGCCAAAATCTCCTCCTGTGAAGCCTGAAGCATTTCTTTGGAACGCACCACACTAAAGTAGGTAGACGCCGACTTCAGGTTAGTTTTGTTCACTTGTTCATAACAAGCTAACGCACCGGTATAGTCTTGCTTGGCAAAACGGATGTCACCCGCCAACTGAGTATAGACAGGAAGAGAATTAATGGCAATAGCCTTCTCTATTTCTTGCAAAGCCCAGTCGTACGACCATTCTTTATAAGCTTCACCAGAAGCTGCTATCAAGTAAGAATATACCATCTTGGCTCTATTATAATGCACATCATCAGCCTTCTTGCAAACATCTAAAGCCTTATCCATATCCTGCTCAACAGCCTGAAAATCTTTCTCATTCACAGCATGCGACAAGAGATGTGCCGCACGACGAAGATAGCCGTCTGCGCTGCCTGGATACTGACTGATAAAATCATTCAGTAAACTGCTATAGACTTCTGCGGATACTTGAGGAGCTGCCATATAGAGAAATACTAAAGCCTGTTCTTCAGTTTCTGGCAGCGCTTTTTTAATGCCGATATTGCGCAATGCACCATCGTTGTACGACAATGCAGTAATCTGCTGCTGCCGAACAAAACGAACATCCACTGCATAACTTAACTGCGCATTTTCTTCACCTGAAGATTGCTGAGCCATACCAAACACTTCGCCTTCAGCCGTTACTACGGGGCAACTCACCATCTTATCCTGTAAAGGCATATTCAAGGTGAAATACAGGAAATTATCTGCTACATCATCAGCCTGTTTCACTGTACCTTTGGTAAATGAACGATCTTTCCTGGTAGAATACGGAAGCAAATATATTTCTGAACCCACTGAAGGAGGAGTAGCAGCTACCGACAACGCTTCTACCTTTTTACCTGCAGTATTCACTCGAAATCGAATAACATCATACAATTCATCAGCCCCCATAATGGCCTCTACTGGCAACTGCTTACCGGCTGATGTTAATACCACAGCTCGCTGAGCACCCTTGAAAAGAGAGTAGTCCGACAGAGCCTCACCATCGGCCGATACAAAAAATCCATTTCCCGTATTCAGTATTTTATCCTCAGCGTCATAAGCCACTACAGAGAAAACAGCCTGTTTGGCCTTCTCCATCCATTTGGGAGCCTGCGCCATAACTCCTTGCATGGCACATAGACCAATCAGCAAGCCTACTATTATTCTTTTCATAATGTATCTGCTTTTAATATCGTTGTTTCACTGCTTCATAAATCAATATTCCAGCTGCAACAGACACATTCAGCGATTCAATACTGCCCAGCATAGGAATCTTTACCCACTCGTCGCACAAAGCCAAGTTATCATAAGATACACCTTTATCTTCAGCTCCCATGATGATACACATCGGTCCTGTATAATCTGCTTTAGTGTAATCATAATCACCTTTCTCTGTAGCTGCCACTATATGAAAGCCGCTTTGCTTCAGATAGTTCAAAGTATCCTTCAAACTTTGTTCACGACACACAGGCAACGTATGCAAGGCACCTGCCGACGTTTTTATGGCATCCGCATTGACTGTCACACTATTTTTTGCAGGAATAATTACAGCGTCCACTGCCGCACACTCGCAAGTACGCGCTATAGCTCCAAAATTACGTACATCTGTAATGCCATCCAACATAACAAAGAGCGGATTCTTACCTTGCTCGAAAAGGAAAGGCACCAAATCTTCTGTCTTCTGGTAAGTCACAGCCGACACAAAAGCTATCACGCCTTGATGATTCTTCCGGGTAATACGATTCAAACGCTCCACCGGTACACGCTGTACCGGTATCAGTGTACCTTTCAGCACAGCAAACAATTCTTTAGACAAATCACTCTGGATGTCTTTCTTTATTAAAATCTTATCAATGTCCTTACCTGCCTGAATAGCTTCCATCACGGCACGTACGCCAAATATCATTTCACTTTTATCTATCATGTATCTATATTTAAAGAATTAATCAATCATTCATAATTCAACAATGCTCTGGCATTATTCAGCGCAGCATCGGTTAGCGTAGCTCCGCTCAGCATGTGAGCCAATTCCTCCACCCGTTCTTCATTATTCAAACGACGGATGTGGCTATTGGTTTCCGTTTCATTGTCTTGCTTGTAGACTTTATAATGCGCACGCCCACGTGCAGCTATCTGCGGCAAATGAGTAATGCTAATCACCTGTCGGTTACTCTCTCCCATTTCCTGCATGATATCTGCCATTTTGTCTGCTATTTCTCCCGACACACCAGTATCAATTTCATCAAAAACAATGGTAGGGAGTTTCACCGCGCCGGCAATCATAGCCTTAATAGAAAGCATAACTCTGGCTATTTCTCCTCCAGAGGCCACCGACGATACCTCTTGCAGCATACCGTTTTTATTGGCAGAAAACAGAAAACTCACCGTATCCAATCCATGTAAGCCTGGTTCTTTACGAACACCCATAGCCACTTGGAATCGTACATTAGGCATTCCCAAGGGAACCAACCTTGCAGACATCTGTTCTTCTACCCCACGAGCTGCAGCACTGCGCAAAGCAGTCAGTACAGACGCTTGCTGCATAACAAGCCCCAGCAATCTTTCACATTCTTTCCTACCCTCCTCTATCTGGTCATCAGAAGAAGTTATCAGAGATAATTTTCCGGCATACTCTTCTTCCAAAGCTAATAACTCACTCACTGTACCCACATGATGCTTTTGCTGCAAGGTATAAATAGTATTCAGACGACTATTCACTTCATCCAGCCTACCCGGATTAAACTCTACAGCCTCTTCCCGGGACGACACTTCCTGCGCCAAATCCTTGAGTTCAATGTATACACTTTCCAATCGTTCGGCCAACTCTACTGCCGGTGAGTACACCTTCTGCACACTCTGTAATGTAGTGAGACAATCTTTCAGCATGGGTAGAATCCCCCCCTCATCCGAAGTTAATGTCTGATCAGAACGGTACAGGCCTGCTTTAATATCCTCAGCATGTGTCAATGTTTCAGCCTCCTGCTCCAGTTCCTCCTGCTCATCCTCTTTTAAGTCCGCTTCCTGCAACTGTGTCAACTGAAAACGGATATAATCCTCATCAGCTCGGTCACGTTCCGCTTGAGCTATCAGTTGCTCTAACTTATGCTGTTGCTCCTTCCATTCCTTGTACAGAGACATATACTTTTCCAGTTCTTCTTCATCGTGCGCCAGGATATCAAGAACATTCAGTTGAAACCCTTCCTGATTGAGCAACAGATTCTGATGCTGTGAATGCACATCAATCAGCATTTCACCCAACTCACGCATTTGAGACACCTGTGCCGGTGTGTCGTTGACAAAAGCCCTGCTTTTACCCGATGCATAAACTTCTCTACGCAGAATGCACTCATCTTCATACTCCAATTCATGCTCGTCGAAAAAACTCTTCATGCCGTAAGACCCTATATCAAAGCGCGCTTCGATAATACATTTCGACGCTCCCCTGCGAATAGATTTTACATCGGCACGCTGCCCCAACAACAGCCCAATAGCACCCAGGATAATCGATTTTCCAGCACCTGTTTCACCTGTAATCACAGAAAAGCCGTTTTCAAATCCTATATCCAGCTTTTCTATCAGTGCGTAATTCTGTATAAATAGTGATTGTAACATCGCTTATTTTCCTTTCATCACTTCCACCAGATGATTGATAATATCTGTCGCTACTTCAGTCTTGGCCTTTAACGGAAATTCAGTCTGTCCCTTGCGGTCTATCAAACTTATTTTGTTTGTATCACACCGGAATCCAGCCCCTTCATCCTTCAAGGAATTCAGCACAATAAAGTCCAGATTCTTCCGTTCCAGCTTGCCCTGCGCATTCGCCTGTTCATCGTTCGTCTCCAGGGCAAAACCCACCAGAGTCTTGGGCGAACCTAATTCAGCATTTCTTTTCCCTATCGTGGCAGCAATATCGGCAGTAGGCATCAGTTCCAGTGTCATGGCACCTGTCTTTTCCCGTTTCAGTTTCTCATCAGCCACGTCAGCCGGCGTATAATCGGCCACAGCAGCCGCAAAAATCAAAGCATCCATTTCTGGGAAGGCATTCTGTACTTCCTGCATCATATCAGCAGCCGATTCCACATTTCGTCTATTCACCGGATAACGAGTCTGCATCTGTACCGGTCCTGCCACCAAAGTTACATCCGCCCCTCTGGCAGCACACTCATCAGCTAGTGCAAAACCCATTTTACCAGAAGAATAATTACCAATAAAACGTACAGGATCCAACTTTTCGAAAGTAGGTCCAGCCGTAATCAATACTTTTTTATGCAGCAAATCGCCTTGCTGTGAAGCAAAATAGATTTCCAACCGACGAATTATCTCATCCGGTTCTTCCATTCTTCCCTTACCCATCAGCTGGCTGGCCAATTCACCCGTACCTGGCTCTATAATATGGTTTCCATATGAACGTAACGTTTGCAAGTTCTGTTGAGTAGACGGATGGGCATACATATCCAAGTCCATAGCTGGGGCAATAAATACAGGAGCTTTGGCCGACAGATAAGTAGTGATAAGCATGTTGTCTGCTATGCCATGTGCCATTTTTCCAATAGTAGAAGCCGAAGCTGGTGCAATGAGCATGACATCTGCCCATAACCCCAAATCTACATGACTATGCCAGGAACCGTCACGTCTATCGAAAAACTCGCTAACTACGGGTTTATGCGTTAAGGTAGACAAAGTAAGCGGTGTGATAAATTCTTTTCCTGCAGGAGTAATGACCACCTGTACCTCAGCACCTTTCTTCACTAATCCGCGAATCAGCATACAAGCCTTGTAGGCAGCAATGCTGCCGGTAATTCCCAATACTATTTTTTTGCCTTTCAGGATTGTTTCCATCATACTTTTTGAGTCATTTCACGCAAGCGAATTTTGGTCAACATCGCTTTTGTATTCAACGTAAAATCATTGTTCAAAATCCAACCGTAGTATCCGGGATCCCGCTTCAGCACTTCCGACACCGACATACCTTTGTATTTTCCAAAATTAAACACCTCTACTCCGTTGTCATCGTACACCATTCTGCCGGCAAAATCCACGTTCTTATTGAAACTGGAATAGTTTGACAAGAAAGCAACGTCATTTTCCAGCACATCCGGGTAGTGGTCCAACTGCGCCTTAAGCACCTCGTATGTGGCACGGGTATCTGCTTCAGCTGTATGAGCATCTTCCAGATTCTTTCCGCAATAGAATTTATAAGCCGCCGACAAAGTACGCTGCTCCAGCTTATGGTAAATCACCTGTACATCTACAAATTTCCGACGACTTAAATCAATATCCACCCCTGCACGCAGGAATTCTTCAGCCAATACAGGAATATCAAAACGGTTAGAATTGAATCCCGCCAAATCACACCCCTCCAAATCATTGGCCACCTTTCTGGCCACTTCCTTAAACGTAGGACAGTCGGCCACATCCTCATCGAATATGCCATGCACGGCCGAAGAAGCTTCCGGGATATGCATTTCCGGATTAATCCGCAGCGTCTTGGATTCTTCGTTTCCGTTAGGGTAAACCTTTAAATAGCAGATTTCCACTATCCGGTCTGTATTGATATTAGTTCCGGTTGTTTCCAAGTCGAAAAAAACAATCGGATTTTTCAAATTTAGTTTCATGATTGCTATCTATTTAAAAATATCCATCTCAGTCATTCAGCATCATTGGCATAAGCAGCATCAGCAAATCTTCATTCTCTTCCTGCTCCACCGGAACTATCACCCCAGCTCGTGACGGATCGGCTAATTCAATAATCACCTCACCAGCAGAAATATTATTCAATATATCAATCAAGAAAGTGGATTTAAATCCTATACTCATTGGATTGCCGTCGTATTGACACACCAGACTTTCTTCTGCCGAAGTAGAAAAATCAATATCCTGTGCAGACACAATAATCAGATTATTTTGTAAGCGCAGTTTAATAAGGCTACTAGCCTGTGATGAAAAAATAGATACACGACGCAAAGCCCCTATCAGCAATTGACGGTCTACCGTCACTTTATAAGGATTATTTTGAGGTATCACTGAATTGTAGTTGGGATAACGTCCTTCTATCAAGCGACAAACCATACGATAATTTTCCAATGTAAACATAGCATTCCGCTCATCAAATTCCACCACGACATTATCCTGCTCCTTTGGAAGCAAGTTCTTCAACAATGATGCCGGTTTTTTAGGTAAGATAAAAGCAGCTCGTTCACTGCCATGTGAATCCAAAGCCTTACAACGCACCAGTTTATGTCCGTCAGAAGCTACCATGGTAATATTCTCTGTAGTAATATCAAAATATACACCATTCATCACCGGGCGAAGTTCATCATCGGCAGTTGCAAAAGCCGCACGGTTGATACCTTTCAACAGCACTTGAGCATCGATATCCAATCGCACTGCATTATCTCCCAGCATAGTAGTCTGCGGAAACTCATCCGCATTCTGTGCCATCAAGCTATATTTACCGTTTTGGTACTGCACAGTTATTTCCTGAGAGTCAAGATTCACATCAAACGTAAGAGGTTGTTCTGGTATTTCCTTCAACGCATCAAGCAAAGTTTTGGCAGTCACAGCAAAACGTCCGTCCATATCACTATCGTTCACCTCAACAGAGGTTTGCATCGTGGTTTCACTGTCCGACACCGTTATAGACAACGTTCCATCTTGCAGTTCAAAAAGAAAACAATCGAGAATCGGTAATGCATTCTTGGAATTGATTACACGGCTAACAGCCTGTAAATGACTGAAAAGTGCTGTACTTGAAACGATAAAATTCATAATATATATATTTTAAATTTTGATTGCAAACTATCCGACAAAGTTACAAAAGAATTCCCTACAACAAAGAATTATAGAAAGAAAAAAGTAGGTTTGTTCGTGGAATATTCCTAAATTATTGTAACTTCGCCCCAGTTTTAAATACTAGGATTATGGAATTTATAGGAAAGATTATCGCCATACTCCCGGCCAAAGGAGGAGTATCTAACAGAACAGGAAACGAATGGAAGGCACAGGAATTTGTGATAGAAGACAGTACTAGCTCCCAATATCCGCGGAGAATGTGTTTTGAAGTATTCGGTGCCGACAAAATTGAAGCATTCAATATCCAAATGGGACAAGAATTGAAAGTATCATTCGATATTGATGCCAACCAGTGGCAAGACCGTTGGTTCAACCGAATTCGTGCTTGGAAAGTAGAGCCCGCCACCACAACAGCACCGATGAATGCTGCACCGTTTGCCGGAGCTCAAGTACCCCCTGTACAAGCTGCAGCTCCCGATTTCTTGTCGGGTGATGCAAAAGACGATTTGCCTTTCTAAAACGAGTCATCATTTGAATGACTTCAGACATAAAGAATTATCTGACGCGGATTCATGAATAAGCCAGTGAATCCGCGTTTTCTTTCTTCATAACCCTCAAAAAAACAACCTCTGAACCGCCCGACAAACCTGTTCCTTAGATACGAATCAACTTTGTTCCTGCTTTTACTGAATAGAATGCAAAACAACTTCTTGCTTTATTTATAGAGCAGCACAATATTGGGATACACCATCCCTTCTGCATAAGTAAACTGCACAGCTACCAAAAAATGACGAAAAAAATCTATATGACGGAAAAAGAAACTGGGAATCAGTCTTACATAAGATGCCGGCTGAACAGCCATTGTTTCCATATCCGCCATCCATACAAAATTATATGTAGGCGACAGACTACCAGTCAGTTCTTCATAGCGAGGCATCCCCTCCAGCCATTTTTCCTGTTCTAAAGCATCTATATAAGCCCGCAGACTTCTCACATCCGGTGCCAACAGGCAATCGCCCTTATAAAAACAAGCAACGGTACTAAAAGCTGATTCAGTGATACCTGTCAGCTGTGTCAGCACGGTGCTGTTCGGTAAAAGATAATGCCGTAGACCATGTGCAGAAGAACACTGGGCATGAATCCGTAAATAAGCCTCTGCTTCAGCAGCACGCGACATAGGCATACGCATCACCGCGCATGGATAATGGTCGGCAGTATCTTTCGAGAGAAACAGACAAGACATCACTCGATCGCCACCGTAAGTTAACAGAAAATCTTTCCACTCATCATCTCTAGCCTTCACATCGTCAGCATACGTAGTCTTCGCATATTCTTGCTGCGAAGTAAAAGCAAATACGGAAGGTTTATCCGACAATGCCCAACAATTATAAAAGAAAGTAGATGAAGGTAAACGATTACCATAGAATCCTTCTACAGGCTCCTGGCGACGCATGGCATTGATGAAAGTAAACGCGCTATCCGACCCTTGAGTCATACCGGTGCAGTAAACAACCCGTTCACCAAATTTCAAATCAAACTCAGCCCAACAACCCAAAGGAGCCACCATCTGTGTACTATCAGCAGCCTTTCCCATGTCTACCGACTTCATTCGCAAATACACAGTGGCCGATGCGTGAGCATGACTACCGTGGTAAAGATGCCTGAAAGCAGGCTGCATCAGCAAAGATTTCCGTGAGCGGTAAGTATCAATTACCTGCTCCACCAATCTTTTCTGAAAGCTCACCACTAGAAAATCAGGTGTAAAATAAGCAGCCAGAAAACGCCCGTTATTCAATGGATAAATATAAATAGATTCCCCCTCATATTTAAATATCTTCGGCGGAAACGATTCCGATGCATATTTCTGAATAAAAGCCTCCACCAAACTTCCGTCTTCTGCCCCCAAAGTACAATACAATACCTGATTCATGGCATTATCCGGCTGATGGAAACTAATCAGCATCTTATTCATCTGCTTGCTCAATCCATGCGGTGCATCATCCACCCACGAAGCCAGGTAATTCTTCAAATAAGTAAATAATTCGGAAACGTATAGAAAACGACCGTCTTTGCTGCATTGCATTTCATCAATCTCATTTATCAAATCAGCCATACGTTCAGTTTCCACTACCGCCACTGCATCAGAAGGAACCAAGGAATAAAGATTAAAATCTTTCGCCCGATCGGCCGTATGGAGCCGAAGATAAGAATAAGCCGCAAAAGCCATACACAGCATCACCACAGATACTGTGACAGACATTCGAATGAAAGAGCGAAGAGTCATAAGGTTTCTTAATTAAGTTTTGGCAAAAATAAACATTTTTATCCACAATTCAAAATAAACCTTAAATAAATATTCTTTCCCTTTCTATTAAATTTGTATTTCAAGACCATCATATGCTAATCGGACTGTCGGAGGAAGCTGCCTTTCCAATTGAGCATGCAATCCGGCCTGATGACTCATGTGGATAAAATACGTAGTCCTTGCACCTATACGCTGAGCCGCCCTTAAAGCCTCATCAATACTTTGATGCGAAAGATGAGGTTGCGGCCTGAGCGCATTCATCACCAACACATCAACCCCCTGAAGCAACCGGTAAGATTCTTCAGGCATGGTAAGCATATCTGTGACATACCCCAACCTTCCACCGATACGATACCCTAGAATCGGCAGTTTGCCATGCATTACCGACAGAGGCATCACCTCAGTGCGATGAATAAAGAAAGGCATGCCGACTTCCACCTCTTCCAAGCGAATCTGTGGTACCCCCGGATACTTATGTTCGGCAAAGCAGTAAGGCATGCGCTGACGCAAATGATGAGCCGTATAAGCATTAGCATAAACAGGCACCTCACCCATACGGGAATAAGGACGCAAATCATCTAGTCCCCCCACATGGTCATAATGCTCATGAGTAAGCAACACTGCATCTATTTTACAAAAAGTATTCATCTGCAACATCTGCATGCGGAAATCCGGTCCGCAATCCAGCAAAATCGTTGCGTCTTCCGTCTGCACCCAAGCAGAAGTCCGCAAGCGATTATCATGCGGGTCGGTCGACACACACACCGGACACGTACAGCCCACTTCAGGCACACCCGTAGAAGTACCACTCCCTAATATTCTGATTTTCATACTTTCTAAATTGACAATCCAGGCAAGGTTTCTTCCTGTACCCGGCAAACCGCTCCACCTATCCTATGAAATTCACTTCCGGGCAAATAGATACGCCGAACCGGTTCCACACATCATTCCTCACCGCATCACTCAGTGCCACAATATCTTTCCCTGTGGCTCCACCCCGATTTACCAGCACCAAGGCCTGACGATCGTGTACAGCAGCCGGGCCCAACGCTTTTCCTTTCCATCCGCACTGCTCTATCATCCATCCGGCAGGAATCTTCACCCTACCATCTGCCGCCGGATAGTGAGGCATATCCGGGTAGCAGCGAAGTAACTCTTCATATTTCTCCTGTTCCACCAATGGATTCATAAAGAAACTGCCTGCATTGCCCAACACCTGCGGATCAGGCAACTTACTTCCACGAATCTCCATAATCACCCTACGAACTGTAGCCAGATTCACCTGTGGATACCGAGCCAACTCCTGACGGATAGTGCCATAATCCAGTTTATATGCCTCCTTCCGGCTTAAAGCCAATGTTACATACGTCACAAACACAGACTTCATTTGGGGCTGCTTAAAAACACTCTTCCGATACGCATAATCACATTCCTCTACCGAGAACACACGTTTACGACCAGCATCATCAATCGTTTCTACACATACCACCAAGTCTTTCATCTCCACACCATAAGCGCCAATATTCTGCACAGCGGCTGCCCCCACTTCACCGGGAATCAGCGAAAGGTTCTCTGCTCCATAATAACCCTGCTGTACACAATAAGCCACCAGGTCATCCCAAACCATTCCCGAGCCCACGCGCAACCATACCGTTTCATCATCCTGACGCACACACTCCACACCCAAGATACCAGAATGCAGCACAGTGCCGCGATAATCATCTAGGAACAGCAGGTTACTGCCGGCACCCACGTGCAAATAAGGCTTTTCCAGTGCGCCCCGACGAATAAAATCCAGCAATTCTTCTTCCGAAGTATATTCTACCCAACGATGAGCCTTCACCTCCAGCCCAAACGTATTGGGAATCTTCTTACCATCTACGATTATCATACGTCAAATACTTGTATCTTCAAATTTATACAATTCCCACTCTCCTTTCCTCTTTCTGAAGTAAAAGATATTCGAATAGCCATTTCCTATTCCGTTCACCTTCAAAATTTTAGAAGTGGACAAATCACTATTTTCCTGCCCGTAATTGATATTAGTAAGCTTCTCTAAAGGAAGTACCGGACGAAAAGCCATCCATTGGCCGGCATCCAGCGTAGTTTCCAAAATAGAAAACTCATCATCAGGGTCGATGGTAACAAATTGTAGCGGATGACGCACATGATTCAATTGATACACGCTATCGGCAGCAAAGCGAGTGTAAAACTCCACAAAATTCTCGTTGCCATCTTTCTCAATCTGTCTTAAGTTGATGGCTTCCAGCATCCACATTCCCTGCTTCCGCTCGAAATAATAGCGTTTCACCTGATGCGTCTTCAGATAAATCCATTCCACTTGTACAGACGTGAGCGACGTATCTTCAACTGCATCCATCTGGTCTTCGCGGTCGAATAGCAATGTGTAATAATTCTGCTGTGTAAAGAGACAATCGTGCTTCCAATCCTGTTCAGCTATCTTCAGCGGTGTGTTACCCTTATAGTACGGCAAAGGAAACACCGTACGCTGTTTCTGTAACACCGTATCCGAAGCATAATTGAATATAAAATCATCAAACAGTTCATCAGCCAACGTGGGCACAGACGGCTGAATCACCTCTACCGTGCATACAGAATCAGCCTGCCCATGATGATGAGCGGCTGAATCTATCATTTCGGTCAACCCTTCAAAAGGATCCACCTTTGTATTTTTGGGAGTACAGGCCAGCATCATTAAGAGCATTCCACACCCCCAGAATATTTTTTTCATCGGCTACCGACCCTTCTTCAGGTCATTGGTTTAATTTAACTCTCAGTTTTTCAAGCATATCCACCGTCATAGATTCCAAATCGTATTGAGGTTTCCAATCCCATTCTTCGCGAGCGCAGGAATCATCGAGCGAATCGGGCCAACTGTCGGCAATGGATTGCTTCAGAGGATCTACCTCATAGACCATTTCAAAATCGGGTACATGCTTCTTGATTTCAGCATAGATTACTTCCGGAGAGAAGCTCATAGATGCCACATTGAATCCATTACGGTGCTTCAGACGATCAGGATTGGCCTCCATCAGCATAATCGCTGCATTTAAAGCATCGGGCATATACATCATATCCATCAGTGTACCTTCTTGCAAAGGACATACAAATTTCTCACCTTTCACTGCCGAATAATAAATATCTACAGCATAATCGGTAGTACCGCCACCCGGAGGGGTTACATTCGAGATAATACCGGGGAAACGCACCGAACGAGTATCTACACCATATTTCGTGTGATAATAATCACTGAGCAATTCTGTGGTAACCTTGGTTACTCCATACATTGTACGCGGACGCTGTACCGTATCTTGCGGAGTTTTTACATGCGGAGTAGACTCACCGAACGAACCGATAGAACTAGGAGTAAATACTGAGCAACCGTATTCACGCGCCACTTCCAGCACATTCCACAAACCATCGATACCGATTTTCCAGGCCATCTCCGGACGACTTTCGGCCACTACAGAAAGCAGAGCAGCCAAGTTATAAATAGTGTCTATCTTAAATTGGCGCACCACCACCTCGATAGACTGACGGTCGGTTACATCAGCAATGGCCGACGGACCTGAAGTCTTCAACTCACCCTGAGGCATAGCACTCGGAATATACCCGGCTATCACATGGTCGTTTCCATAACGTTTGCGCAACTCCAATGTGAGTTCCGAACCAATCTGTCCGGTAGCTCCAATCACCAAAATATTTTTCATACGACTAGCTTAAAAAAGTTTTGTTAGTAACGAGTCGCAAATATACGCACTTTTTTTTCAATTTTCTATCTTATTGCTATTGTTTATTCCAAGAAAAATGATGTCCTTTGTAGGTGAAGAATCACCCAATATAAAGAAGGTGATTATAATCATTCAGGTATCAGAGAATTCACCAATTAAAAAAACAGAATACTATGTACGGTAAAATGCAAGAACATCTCAGCAAGACCCTTGCTGAAATCAAAGAGGCTGGTCTTTATAAGGAAGAACGCCTCATAGAAAGCGCTCAACAAGCAGCTATCACTGTAAAAGGAAAGACAGTGCTCAATTTCTGTGCCAACAATTATCTGGGACTGTCCAATCATCCCCGACTGATTAAAGCAGCACAAGAGATCATGGATCGCCGCGGCTACGGTATGTCATCAGTACGCTTCATTTGTGGCACGCAAGACATCCATAAAGAACTAGAAGCAGCCATCTCTGACTATTTCCACACGGAAGACACCATTCTGTATGCAGCTTGCTTCGATGCCAATGGCGGTGTGTTCGAACCGCTCTTCACCGAAGAAGATGCCATCATCTCGGACTCGCTGAACCATGCCTCCATCATCGACGGTGTGCGTCTGTGTAAAGCCAAGCGTTACCGCTATGCCAATGCCGACATGGCCGATTTGGAAAGATGTCTGCAGGAAGCACAGGCTCAACGATTCCGCATCGTAGTAACCGACGGTGTGTTCTCGATGGACGGTAACGTAGCACCAATGGACCAGATTTGCGACTTGGCCGAGAAATACGATGCTCTGGTAATGGTAGACGAATCTCACTCTGCCGGTGTAGTGGGTGCTACCGGACACGGTGTAAGCGAGCTTTACAATACCTACGGACGCGTAGACATCTATACCGGCACGCTGGGTAAGGCCTTCGGCGGTGCCATGGGTGGCTTCACCACCGGCCGTAAGGAAATCATCGACCTGCTTCGTCAGCGCAGCCGTCCGTATCTGTTTTCTAATTCCGTGGCTCCAGCCGTTATTGGTGCCAGCCTGGAAGTATTCAAGATGCTGAAGGAAAGTACCGCCATTCACGACAAGTTGGTGGAAAACGTCAACTATTTCCGCGACAAGATGACTGCTGCCGGATTCGACATCAAGCCCACACAGAGTGCCATCTGCGCCGTGATGCTCTACGATGCCAAGCTTTCACAGGTTTACGCAGCCCGTATGCAAGAAGAAGGTATCTATGTCACCGGATTCTATTATCCGGTAGTACCGAAAGACCAGGCACGCATCCGCGTACAGATTTCCGCAGGCCACGAAAGAGAACATCTGGACCAATGTATCGCTGCCTTCATCAAGGTAGGCAAAGAATTGGGTGTATTGAAGTAATTTCTACGCCTATATAATAAAAAAAGAGAGCGGATAGGCCACACGGACATCCGCTCTCTCTTTTTATATCCTGGAATATAACGATTACTTACGTTCGCCCAACTTAGCGTCTACAAAGAATACACTTCCAGCTGTTCCAGCTTTCTTCAGCATATCCACCACACCGGCAGCAGTAGCTTCTTCTTCCACCTGCTCGCGCACAAAGCCCCAAAGGAAATCCTGCGTAGCCTTGTCACGTTCTGCGGCAGCCACATCTACCAAGTCGTCAATCAGCTTAGACACTCTACATTCGTGTGCATATACCTGCTCGAACACTTCCAGCGGAGTACCAAATTCTACGGGTACCAGATCGATTTTATCAAGCACAGCCTTTCCTCCACGCTTAATCACGTAAGAAGCCAGTTCGCAAGCATGAGCATGTTCTTCGAACGACTGTTTTTTCAGCCAAGCAGCCATACCGGCATAACCTTCTTTCTCCATGTAGAAAGACATAGACAGATACAAGTTTGATGACCACATTTCAGCAGTAATCTGCGCATTAATCGCATTTTGTAATTTTTCAGTAATCATAATCGCATTAATTAGAAATTTGAAAACATTGCAAAAATAACAAATCATTCCTTATTTCTGTTTTTTCTTTTAGTATTTTTATCACAGATTTTAGACACCTTTACTTACCTGCTCCCTCTCCGTACCAGCTCCTGACCAACTCCTAACCAACTCCTAACCAAGGCCGGATTAAGTCCGAGTTATAAGACACGGAGAAAACCCATAGAGAAAGCCTCTCAGAAGCCGTTCTAATGCAGCCCTGACGGCAGAGTGAAGCCTGTCTTCTGCCAAGATTCATAAGCAGCCTCTGCGTGATACAATTTGTTTCATCTCTTCCGGGGAGTACTATTTTTTCTCACAATTCCAGATACGCTGAGCACTGGGAGATAGATGAAGATGCCGACTACCGACATCACCAGCCCACCAATGGTTCCGGCTGCCAAAGGAAACCAGAAAGGTGTTTCTTCGCCTATCATAAACGGCACAAAACCGAGAATGGTGGACATCACAGTAAGAAAGACCGGCATTATCTTCACATTCCAAGCCTTTGTATAAGCTCTCAAAGGCGATAATTTCGGATAGTTACGGCGGATGGCATTGTATTCATTGAGGATGTAGATACTGGCGTTCACCGTAATGCCGCAAAGCAGCACAAAGGAAGCAAACCCACCCTGATCGAAATTCAATCCGAATAAATAAAAGGTGAGGAATACCCCTATATACGATACGGGTATCACGAAGATGATGGCTAGCGGTTGCAGCAACGAATTAAAGAGAATGGCCGAAATAAAGAAGATGATAGAAATGACCATCAGCAGCAAAAGATACTGGCTACCGTTATCTCTTCCCCAGTTCCAATGAATGTTCTCGTTCTTCACCGTATACCCCATAGGCAACTGTTTCTTCATCTTTTCAATATCTGCATCCAGCAGTTTCCGTCCTTGTTCCGACGACCCTATATACTCATATTGCAGGCAGAGTCTGTATTGCTGGTTCTCCTTGGCCACCCGTTTCGGTGCCTGTCCTTTGGTAAGCACAGCAAGGTCGGATAGTTTATAGGGCTTGCCATTCACTACAAACGGAACCGACATAAACGCCCATACATCATACTCCCGGCTCTGCCTGGAAGAAAGTCGCAAATGCTCCAGGCTGTTGTCATAAAGTATGCTGCCGGCCTGCTGGTTGCGCATAAATACCGGATGCAGCACAGCAAACAAATCGTATGCTGTAAGATGTTCTTTTGCCATCTTGTGCTTGTCAAACTCCAGATAGTATTCCGTATAGTCGTCCTTCCACCACGAGAATTCTGAATTTATCGTTACTTCTTTGATGCGCCGGTGGGTAAGCAGCAGTTTCTTCATCTCCTCGGCCCAATGGCTCAGTTCATCATAATTATAGCCGTACATCTTTACGCGGAAGCTCCCGGCCGACTCACGCACATCGTTGCTGAAGCCCTGGTCTTGCAGCCCGTACACACTCCAACTGCCTCCCCCGATAGTCAGCGAACGGCTTATCACATTCGACTTCAATATATAGGGGAAACCCGTATGGCTGTGTTCTTTCTTGAAATACACCTGAATGCTGGCCCTGCGCGCATTGTGTACAGAGGTTTGAAATTGGCGTATTTCCTTAAATTCGCTCAGATAGGTTTCCATTTTCTTTATCAGCACGTTCATCTGTTCCAGCGTACTGCCATTTGGCAAAGTGGCATTGATGGACAATACTACCTCGCTTCCGTCGCGATTGAAATAGTTGCCGTCGTACACTTTTTCGGCAAAGAGACGCAACGAGCCACCCAAGGCCTTGTCTACTATCGGTTTGATGTCTTCCTTATAGGTATGGTTATCGAATAGGCTGTTATACCATTCCGCCCACCGGCCTTTGTTTTCCGCATCTTCTATCTTCTCCGGCAGCATGAACACCGGAAGCCCGAACCCTAGTACCAGCAAGATGAAGGCTACGGCCCGGTAACGGCTCAGCCACACAATCATCCCCCTATAGAAACGGGTGAAATGCACCGCCCCACGCTTTACCCACCTACGCATCCTTCTCGGTTTGCCTGCTTCAAGACCGATTTTCTCCATCATGGGCGGCACAAAGAAAAGTGCCACCAGCAACGAGACACCCAAATTGATGATTACCACAGCGGCAAAATCTTGCAGGTTAAGACGTATCTTCTCGTCCAGAAAGAAGATAATGACCAATGCCCCGATGGTGGTCAGCGTGGCGGCCAGCACCGACATAAATGCCTTCAGGTTACGTCTTCTCAAAATATGGTCGGTCATCACAATGATGTTATCAATCACCAGATTCAGTGAAATAGTAATCCCCGCCAGTGAATAAAGCTGTATTTCCAGCCCAAAGGCATAATAGAGGATGACAGCCACCGCAATATTTACGGTCAGGCCGGCTGTAATGAGAAACAGATAACGGATGTTCCGTGTAATGAGAGCCACAAAAAGCAGCAGAATCAATACAGTAATCCCGGTACGGAAATAGATGGTTTCCAATTCCTTCGTAATATATTCCGTAGCATCATAGCTGGTATGTATCTCGTAGCCCGGAGGCATCACAGACTCTGCTTCCGCTATCACTTTCTTCACCTGCCCGGCCAGAAGAAGCTGATTGGCGGTTTCTGATGCAGTGACCGACAGGTACACAGAGTTGAGGCCGTTGATGCGGTAATATGAAGAAGGTTCCTGCTCCGTACGCATCACCCTTACCAGACGGTCTAAAGGTACCAGGCTGCCCCCTTTCGTTCTGACGGTAATTTCCGACGGCACAAAGCCATCGGTACTGCCTGCTGTGGTGCGCACCAGCCTTATCCATTCCGTTCCTTCACTCCCCGTCCATTCACAGATACCCAGATACTCCTTGCCGTACCTTTCCCTGATGGCCGACAGAATATCCTGTACACCTACTCCCGTCCTTTCCAACTGCACATTGTCATATACGATGCGCCATTCCATAGGGGTGGCACCGCTAAGTTCCACCTTATACACCCCATTCAATGCCGATAACAAAGGCTTGATACGCTCTTCCCCATATTTCTGTATCACTATCGGCGCAGCAGGGGCATTCAGTGTATAGGTCAGAAACGGACGCGAGGCCTTGTCGTCACTCCGCTGCGTGGAAATGGCCGGATAACTCACCCCATCCGGCAACTGCGACCACAACTGCCGGATAAGGGTGGAAACCTCAAAACGGGTGGCATCCATATCGGTATGTTTATCCAGTTCTATCCGGATGTGTCCGCCGCCGTTATCCGAAGTGGAAGTTATGTTTTTTATACCGCTTACCCTAGACAGCATAGCTTCCAGACGGCTGGTTACTTCCGTCTCCACTACTCGGGCCGAATGCCCCGGCATGGAGAACGATACAGACAGCCCCGGCATTTCCTGTGAGGGAGCCAACTTTACCGGCAATAGCGGCACCAGTACCACGCCCACCAAAGAAAGACAAACAAACGTTATGATAAGAGCAAACGACGACCACACGAGCGGCCTTTCCTCTTTTTTCCCTTTTATGCCAGCCATTACAAAACTACCTTAGACGGTTATCAAAATCAAAACGGTCGGAAAGCGACAACCCCGACTCGAAATCATGCAGCGTCAGCTTGCGTATCTTGTAATAATTCAGCCAATAGTTCTGCATGGCCTGTATATAATTCTTTTGCGCCTCCTGCTGACGATTCAAGGCAAGCGTCAGGCTATTGATGTCGGCCTTGCCTATAATGAAGCGTTTGCGCGTCTGTTCGTAAGCCAATTCCGCCAAATCCAATGCCTCCTCTGCACTGGCTATCATATCCTGCTGCACGTTAAAATCGCTCACCGTCATCATCACATCTTCTTCCAGACTGATTTCTTCCTGACGGGCAGCAATCTTCACCACATTCAGGTTATTCTTTGCCATATTGTATTTGCCTTTACGCACGCCCCAGTCTACCAACGGAACAGATACGGTGAACGATACCAAATCCTGTTGAAGCAACTTCCGATAGGCATCACCGATATTGTCGGCCACCTGGTTGAACCCCACACTGGCATTGAAGCTGGCGTTGAAGCGCGATTCTTTCCTGGTGCGGTCTACCTCACGCTCGGCCTCCCACACGTTCTGCTTCTGTTCCAGATAGACAGGATTGTTCTCGCGGGCCAGTGCCGTAGCCCGGTCTACGGGGATGCTTATGGCCTGCGGACGTGCCGGCAGGTCTATTTCTATATATGTATTGCGGTCCATATTCAGAAAGGTGGCCAGTGCCGACATGGCGCGCTTGCGGGCTATCTGTGCATTTTGCAAAGCGTTGCGGGCATTCACCCTGTCGAGTTTCAGCGTAAGCAGGTCGGCCTGCGAGATAGAAGCTATCTTCTTCCGCTGTTCGCCTATGGCATAAAGCGTGTCTGTTGTGGCCACATTGTCCAATGCCAATTTATAATCGGCCTGCGCCATGGCCAGTGAAAAGAAGTAGCCCACCGCTTCTTCCGATACCGTTTCTGCATGATACAGGTACTGCTTCTTTACCTTCTCGAACTTCAGCGGCTCTATTTTTCTGTCCCATCGGAAAGCGTTGAACCCAAGCAGATTCTGCTGATAGCCGATTCGGAACGGTATGGCAGAGAACTGGGTGGATTTAGAATCGCCAAAATTGCGCATATAGTCCATTTGAGTATTCATATAGAAGGTACCGCCCAGCAAATCAAAATTCTGCACCAGACTTAATCCTGCACCCGCACTGAACATCTGCTGCTCACGATACACGTCAATATCCTGCTGCGAATCATAGCGTCGGGTGATGTTGCGGTTATACTGTGCCGGAGTCATATTCAGCGTCAGGCTCGGCAGCCGTGCAGCCTTATAGGTACGATACTCCCAATAACCGGACAGGTACATGTTCTGATAGCGGAAAGCCGACAGCGAACTGTCGTTGGCCAATGCTATGGTCTTCTTCAAGTCCAACTTCCATACCTGCTGGGCTTGCACTCCCGCTCCACACAGTGCCAGCAGGAAACATATGCTAATACTTTTGAGTCTCATGTTTTCTATAGATAAACCAATAAATAAGAGGAATTACAAAAAGGCTGATGAGAAGCCCCACCATCATCGTGCCTATCATAGCTACCGAAAGCGGACGTTGCAGTTCAGAGCCTAGGTCGGAAGTAAAAAGCAACGGCACCATGGCAAACACCGTGGTCAGCGTGGTCATAATGATGGCACGGAGCCGCCGGCGACCGGCCGTATGAATGGCCTCCAGCAGCGGCATCCCCTCCCGGCGCAGTTCGTTGATGGAATCGAGTTTCAGAATGGAGTCGTTCACCACGATACCGCAGGAAACGATGATACCGATAGCCGACATAAGATTCATGGTATGCCCCGTAGCCCACAGCAAGGCCAGACCGAAAGCTATATCCATCGGAATTTCAGCCAGCACAATCAGCGGCTGGAGGAAACTTTCAAACTGGGCACAAAGAATAAAATACATCAACAACACAGATATGAAAAGGATAACCATCAATTCTCCCATCATCTTTTGGTTGGAAAAGAAACTGCCGCTGAAAGACACCTCCCAACGGTTGTCTGCATCCACCGCCTTCCGTATGCCCTTCATCACTTCGGGCACTTGCTCCACGCCATAGAAATTCACGGGGATGTATTCACCGTTACTGCCGGCAGTAATCTCTTTCAAATCCTCGTCGGGAACTATACGCACCAATTCGCGCAAAGGGATATAGTTTCTTTCTTGGGTTACAGCCTCCGTCCGGGCTTCCACCAGCGTTTCGGCCAGAATACGGTTCACGCTCTTCTCTCTTCCGGCTATACCTATAGGCAAGTATTGCTGATAGGATCGTAGTGTGGAAACCTGATTGTCCTTCAAGGCGGTGCGGAGCACCCTCACCACCTCGTTATAGTCCACGTGGTATAAGAGAAGGCGTTGCCGGTCCACTACCACATTCAACTGGCTGCGAAAGGCTGTGCCGGCGGGTTGGTAACCGGTGGTGCCGGCTATGGCAGCCTCTATCGCCCTAACCTCTTCCACTGTGGGGGCCGAGGCACGGTCGGCGGTGCGGAGTTGTGCCACCAAGTCCGGTTCTCCGGTCACAAAAAGTTTCTCGAAGATGGTTACAGGAGGCGAAAAGGTAACCGTGGCCAATGGATAGAGCCTGTGTATGCTGTCGGCTAAAAGTTTCGTCAGCACCGGTATTCCCGACGGATGGGCCGTGCGGAAATACAGTTCCGCTTCGGCAGCTGCAAGTTCGTTCTCCGTATCCAGCAGATAATCCTGCATACCCACATAAGCCGTATGCTCCACCACCAGCGAATCGGCGGTTGCCAATAATCTGTTGACCCTCCGGTGATTCTCGTCCGTATGGATATTCTCATTCCATTCTATACTCACCACCGTTTCATTCTGGTCTATTCGGGGCATACGTTCCTTGTCGATAATCATAAACATCGCCCCACACAGCGGAAGAGACGCCACGGCCACCGCCAGCGTCGTCTTCTTATGCGCGAATGCCCACTCTATGCCTGCATCATAAAAACGGTTCAGCCATTCATTCTTCAGCAGATTCCTGAAACTGGCAGTAAACCAGTTGTGCCTTCTTATACCTATCTTATAGAACCACACATACAGCACCGGAAGCAATAGAATGCCCGTGAAATACGACACCATCAGTCCGGAAGTAATGGAGAAAGCCTCATCCATAAAGATGGCACCGGCTATACCGCTCATGAACACCAAAGGAACGAATACGGCAACGGTGGTGAGCGACGAACTCAGCATCGGAGTAATCATTTCCGACGTACCCGCCACAGCGGCGCGTTTCAGCGAATACCCCTTTTCACGGTATTGCGATATATTTTCCGTCACAATGATAGCATTGTCTATCATCATGCCCACCGCCAGAATCAAGCCCGACAGAGAAATGACATTGAGCGAAATGCGGCAGATATAGAAAAAGAAGAAGGTGATGACCACCGAAGTTATCATACTGATACCGATAACCAAAGGCGAACGCACATCACCGATAAAGAACACCGCCACCATAAATATGAACAAGAACCCCAGCGTGAAGTTCTGCTGCAAGTTCGAAATGGTATAATCCAGCAGTTCGGTCTGGTTGCGCGAAATGGAGAACTCTATGTCTGGATAAATGCGCATAAAATAATCGGTAGTCTCTTTCAGCTCCTTACGCAGATTATCCATATTCTCTTCACCCTGCTTGATAATGGCCAGCGTCACGGCCCGTTTTCCTCCGGCCAGCGAACGCCCCCTCTCATGATGCGTAACGGTCTGCACACTACAGATGTCACTGAGCTGCATCACCCGCCCATTGCGATTGAAATAAATGTTCTTCACATCTTCCGGGGTGCGCAGTATAGACGCAATGCGGATAGTATATTCATAGTAGCCGTCGCGCACCAGCATACTGCCCGGCTCCACATTGTTCGACGAGAGAACAGCTTCCAGGTCGGCTATGCCCATGCCCATACTTTCCATCTTTTCCATATCGGGCACAATTCGCAACATCTTCTGCGGCACACCGGTCATATCGGCCATGGCCACCTGGGGCAGTTGTTCAATCCGGCGTTTCACCACATTCTCCACCAGCGCACACATTTCCAGAAACGCTTCCTCGTCCACCTCCCGATAAGGAACGGCATCCTTCAGCGTCATATTTAGATAAAACACCGGAATATCCGTAGCACTTGCCTTGATAGCCTTCGGGCGCACCGCATCCTTGGGCAGGCTGTTCATGGCAGCATCTATTTTCTCGTTCACTTCGATAAACGCCAAATCGGTATTGGTGCCAAAATCGAAAGACAATCGGATAATGCCCGACCCGTCGCGAGCCTCGCTCCTCATCTCGCTGAGTCCGGACACCTGCATCAACTGCCTTCTTACGGGAGCCACCAAGGTATTCTCCAGTTCACGCGCCGATGAATTTTCACCGCTCACCTGTACGGTAATCTGCGGAATGTCTATATCCGGCAAAAGCGATACAGGCAGCGAGAAATACGTCACCAGCCCCACAATGAAGCAGGCAGTAAAAGCCATCAGTACCGCTATCGGCCTTTTGATAAGAAATTTCACCATATCACAGCCCGGTTTAAGGAATTACTTTCACAGGAGCCTCATGCGCCAGATTCACGTTTCCGGTCACTATCACCTGCGCCCCTTCGGTCATGCCGTCGCCCGTTACGGTATATTCTGTCATATTCTCCATGCCGGTAGTCACATAGTTCCACATCGCCTTTCCGTCCTTCAAGGTAAACACCACCTGCTTACCGGTGCGCAACACCACGGCAGACTTAGGCACTACAAACAAATCGGGCACCGAACGCTTCACACTGACCCTCACATTCATGCCATCGAACAGTTTTCCACCCCCGTTCACGTTGGCCCTGACACTTACCAGCCCATTTTCATCTACCAGCGGATTGATTTCCGTTACCGTGCCACTGCACGAACTGGTGATTCCGGCAAAGGGAGTCACTTCCACCCGGTCGCCCCTGCCAAGGAGCGGCAACTCACTTTCCAGCACCTTGAAATTGATTTCCATTCCCCTGTTTCCTATCACCCGGCAAAACGGCTTCGAAGCATCCGGACGATTGAAGCTATGAGATTGGAGGTTGGCCACCACCCCATCGAACGGAGCGGTGATGACCGCTTGCTCCAATTCATACTTTGCCATGTGCCAGGCAGCCCTGCTTTGGGCATATCCGCTTTTCACCTCGGCCAACTGCACTGTTTCTTCCGGAATATCCTGCATACGGTCGGGCGCATACCCTTGCCCTATCAGCACATCCTTCATCTCCAGTTCCGACTGCCGGAGCGCAATCTCCGCCTTCTCCATACTGTTTTGCAGCGTAAAGCGATCCAGTTCGGCCAGTTTCTGCCCCTTCTTCACCACATCACCATTCCTCACATAGATATGTGCCACCGGTTCCGATGCTATGCGAAACGAAAGGTCGGCATATTGCGAGGCTGCCACCTTGCCGTTGCTCACCAGTTCATGGCTGAACACCGATTTCTTCAACGTCATTACCGTCACTTCATTCACCTGTGCGGGCAAAGTTGTTTCCACCCCTTCCTTTTCCGAGGCATCCTCTTTTCCACCGCTGCAACCGACCGACATCCCCAAAGCCAGCAACAGCATCACATATCCATAGTGTGTTCTCATATTATCATAATTGTCAGTTCACTCTAATTTTCAACAGTTTACCGGGTTCACCGAATACAAGGCAACCGTCGGTCATGGCAACCAAGTTTCCTAAAGCTCCCATCGTTTTACTATCCACTTTGAATAATTTATACGACCCCCTATCCTTATATTTAAAATACAATACATAAAAATCCTGCTTGCAGAAGAAAGATACAGCTACGTTATTCCCATCTGAAAGCATATTTGTGGTATATATCTTACCCTCGTCAGCAATGCTTCGCATCAGTTCCAGCGGATTGTTTTTGTTGGCACTAGAAAAATCCGGCCATAAGCCCTGAAAATCCAATTCCATGAAAACTTCCGCTTGTCCGTCATAGCATTTATAGATACGCGGTTCCACAGCCGGCAAATACAAAATCGTATCAGCCGCAACCTCTGCAAACACGTTATAGCTGGCGAATGTCACATT
>Reeses_p2__coassemble_1036_pt1 | contig 41021 bp, 28 predicted proteins | sample Reeses_p2__metabat2_low_PE_030 | metagenome-assembled genome bin Reeses_p2
TTGAGTAGAAGGATACTTGTCAATGCTCTGTTAAATAAACACCCCTGTCGCAGTTATCTGTGGCTGGGGTGTTTTCTTTATATCAACTTTTAAAAGTCTTTCTATTAATTATTAGAAGTTCTTTTTGAAGTAGCCTTTTGGGTGGCTGTTTTTTTACTTGTCGTTTTTTCGCCTTCTTCTTTAGCAAGTTTAGCCTTTACCTTTTTCAGTTCTTTGTTCAATTCTTCTATTTCATCACCTTGATTTTTGATGGTAGTGAGCAGTGCATTGAGTTCTTCATTATCGATATCTACAGGATAAAGTGAATCAACCCGTTTAATGAAGTCGCCCAATATATTCATATAGTTGGTGAAGGCATCGTAGGGTGATTCATAGATACCTCGATATAGGTTGGCACTAGAACTCTTGGTAGTCATGAAGCGGAAATTGTTACTGGCTTGCAAGTAATCCCAGTCTTGTTTAATTCGGCGATCCGTGCAGATGCGTACACGTTCAGCCACGCTATATAACTTGTTGAACGCTTCTCTCTGCATGGCATTGCCAAGCCAGCAACTGGTGTCTCTTTCTTCGTCTACCCAAGACATTGGATATGGTACATCTAATTGTGATACAGAATTTAATTTGGTAACAATTTCTGTAGGTGTTGAGAAAGTGATGCCTTTAGCTTTGGCACAAGCGGGTAAAGCTTTTAGGAATTCCAAAATATTGGAAGAAAGCGGTTGGTATACCCCTAGTGCACATAATTCCATAAAGATGTTGATAACTTGTTCTTCTTGTGGCAACGCATTAATCCAATCGATATAGGTATCTGCGAAGAGTGGGTATTCATTCCATTCTGAATTAGAAAATCTCAGACTGATATCGTCGGATAGTTTATAGTCGCGCAATAGCAGTTTTAGGCTAGGATTCATGTTGCAATGGTATACATAATGCGGACTCTTCCAACCTAAAATGTGTTTGGCTCCTTCTGTTAACATACCTTTAAAACCCATACTGGCTGCTACAGCACCGATTTCGTCGTTGTAAATAAGACTGGAGTTGCGTAGTACTTTGGGAGCTTTACCAAACATTTGTTTAATCTTGCAACTTTGGCGTTTTACCTCTTCCACAAAGCACTCTTCATCGGCTAGTGATGAAAGTCCATGTGAATAGGGTTCAGCCAAGAACTCACAACATCCTGTATCATTAAGCTGATGCAATAGTTCAATGACAGTTGGCGCATAAATTTCTAATTGCTCTAGAGCTACTCCAGAGATGGAAAGTGCCACTTTAAATGCCCCACCTGAATTTTTTACCATTTCAATTAGTGTATTCAGTGCTGGTATGTAAGACCGTTCAGCTACATCAGTGATGCTGCTTTCATTGGCATAATCATCGTAGTAATAATGATCGGTGCCTATATCAAAGAAACGATAACGTTTCAAATGAATGATTTGATGTATTTCGAAGTAAAGACAAATCGTTCTCATTGTTATTCAGTGTTTTAATGTTTACCATAGTTTTTTAATACTTCCTCATAGAGGGCGCGGATTCTTAGGCCAACCTTTTCCCAAGTGATGCCGTCTACTTCTTTTTTACCTTCCTCTTGTAAATATTTGAACAAAGAAGGATAGTTACAAAGTGCGTAAATTGCATCGGCCATAGCGTGGATATCCCAATAGTCGGTCTTGATTACCTTATCCAATATTTCTCCGCAACCCGACTGCTTGGAAATGATAGATGGTGTACCGCACTGCATAGCCTCCAAAGGTGCAATGCCAAAAGGTTCAGATACAGAAGGCATTACGAAAACATCGCTATTTTTGTATACCTCATATACTTGTTTGCCTTTCATGAAGCCAGGGAAGTGGAATCTATCAGCTATACCTCTTTCAGCTACCAAGTTAATCATGGCGTTCAGCATATCTCCTGAACCGGCCATTACAAATCGTATGTTTCTAGTACGTTTTAATACCATGGCTGCTGCTTCTACGAAATATTCCGGACCTTTTTGCATGGTAATACGCCCTAAGAAGGTGACAACTTTCTCTTTAGAATGATTCGGGCGGGGAATATCTTGATATTCTTGAGACAGAGGATATACCGCATTATGCATGGCAAATACCTTTCTTGGATCCTGATGGTATTCATTGATTACCGTACGGCGAGTCAGTTCAGATACACACATAATGCAGTCAGCATAATCCATACCATTTTTTTCGATAGAGTATACAGTTGGATTAACCTTACCGCGAGAGCGGTCAAAGTCTGTAGCATGTACGTGTATACAGAGTGGTTTTCCACTCACCATTTTAGCATGTACGCCGGCTGGATAAGTTAGCCAGTCATGTGCATGGATGATATCAAATTCTTCTTTGCGGGCTATAACACCAGCAATGATAGAAAAATTGTTGATTTCTTCATGTAGATTACCAGGATATCCACCTGCAAACTCCATGCATCCCAAGTCGTTGACGTGCATGTATGAAAAATCTGCATAAATATGGTCACGGTATGCATAATAGTCTTCCGGTGTCATTTGGCCGGTCAGACGAGATTTTAGATAATCATGGCTTGCATCACGCCATACGATAGGTACTTGATTCATACCTACAATTTTTAGGAAATTTTCCTCATTACCTGTGGGTTTAGGCATGCAGAAGGTCGTTTCTACATCCCCTTGTAGGCTTAGTCCTTTAGTAATACCATAAGACGCTACTGCCAGACCACCGTATATCTTGGGAGGAAATTCCCAACCAAACATTAAAACTTTCATTTGCTTTCCTCCTCATATAAATTATACTTAGACAATAAATTCAGTATTCGCAGGATTTCTGCTACATTCATGGCGAAAGATACTGCACCACGTCCGGTAAATGGCGGATTGCCGTCAAACAGTTCGGGCAATGTGCCAATGCAGTGACAGGTCATTTGATCTTCCATTCCAATCAGATGGCGTTCTACAAATGAAACGCCGCTCATTTTATAAATGCGCAGATATGCTTCCATATAGAAGCCTAGTAACCATGGCCAAGCTGTGCCTTGGTGATAAGCATAATCTCTTTGAAGTTGAGACCCTACATAGTATGGGTTATAGCCGCCACTTTTAGGACTTAGTGTACGTAATCCTTTGGGCGTGAGTAATTCTTTTGTTACAATGTCCAATACTTGTTTTTTCTGCACTCTGTCTAGCGGAGAATAGTCAAAGGCAACTGCAAAAATCATGTTGGGGCGTACGCTCCAATCCATCATATACCCATCTACATAATCAAACAGATAACCATATTCATTGCGGAATACATCTACGAATGATTGACCTGTAATTTTTGCCTGATTATCTAGTTCGTCAGCCAGTGTTTGATTACCTTCTTCGCGTACCAATTCTGCTGTAAAGCGTAGGGCATTATACCACAATGCGTTAATTTCTACAATGTAGCCCGTGCGAGGAATTACCGGATGTCCGTTCGCTGTGGAATTCATCCAAGTAACCGCTTTATCGCGACCATTGGTATAGAGTAGCCCATTGTCATGCAAGAATAAATTATCGTGCTTGCGTGTACGGATATACTGCATGATATCTTTCAGCAAATGTCCATAATTATGTCTGCATTGTTCTTTGGAAGTTTCCTTCGCATATTGTTGTAAGGTCCATATAGCCCACAATAATATGTCTGGATGTTCCATTTCATAGATTTTGCAGGTAGAAGGCTCTTCATTCATAAATTCATAGATAGCCTTTTCTGCAGTTTTCATGACGTCCTCAAATTCTTCTTGTTCGCCTACTGCTAATGTTAAGCCAGGTAGAGAAATGAATAAATCTCGTGCACGGCATTTAAACCAAGGGTATCCAGCTAAAATATAATGTTTGTCTCCTTGTTTGTTATGGAACTGGTGGGCTGAATTGACTAGACAGTGATAAAAACTGTCACGTGGTGTTCGGTCGGCTACTTCATCTTCAAAAATCTTTTTTAAAGCTGAGGTGGATATCTCAGAAATGCCGGCCGAGAAGACAATGCTTTCACCTTTGTTTATTTCTACTTCAAAGTAGCCGGGAACATAAAGGTCTTCTTTAGAGTCGTATCCTCTTTCTTGTTCTTTGGCATATTCTATTCCTCTGTACCAATCCGGCTGAAAATGAAATTCGTTTTTCTTGTTCAGCTGCATAAATAGCTCCGGATAACCTGGATACATACAAGTCTTGATACCATTTTCCACGACTTGATAGTCTCTGTCTGCTTGAGCATTTTCATGCGTATATTCTCTGACGCTTCTGAAAGCTAAGAATGGTCGGAATCGAAGAGTAGTGGCGGAATGGGCGTCTACCAAGGTATAGCGAATCAAAATTCTGTTTTCATGATGTACAAAAATTTTCTCTTTGCGTAAAATGACGCCTCCTACACGGTAAGTTGTAGCTGGGATGTGTTCACAATCAAATTCACGGATATATTTATGTCCATTAGGACTATAACTGTTACCTTGATATTTATGCAATCCCAAGTTAAACTCTGCACCGTGCTGAATTACCGTTTCATCTAGAGAAGATAGTAGCACATGATTCTCATCGTCCAAATTCGGAACAGGAATTACCAACAGTCCGTGGTATTTGCGCGTGTTACAATCCACAATCGTTGTACAATGATAAGCTCCCGACTTATTTGTCCGAAGAATCTCCCTTGGCAAAGATTCTTCAAGATTAATCATGCGGGTCTTGTCAAATCGTAAATAACTCATAGTTGTGCATTATTTAAAGGTTAATTATTCAGGTTAATCAGCTTTATAAAATGTGTAAGCGATGCCCAAAATTACGAATTAAAGCCTATAAACAAAACAAAAGGTTCTTTTTTTTTTATTCATTTCTAAAAATAGGGTAGCTAGTGTACTAAAATGTCCCAAAATGTACAAAATATGACTTCTTTCGTTTATTTATATGACATTCCTTTCGATGTTGTTTCATTTCCTTTCTACCTTGTTTATTCTTATATTTAAGAAATAATAAAAAAATAAAAAGAAATCTTGTCTACTGCGCTACACCGATGAATATCGCTATTTTTGTATATAAAAAGTCAGTTATCTTTATGGATACAATGTTTGATACATTACTTCAACTACCCTTGTTTCAAGGGCTATCACAAGATGATTTTACCAGCATATTGGAAAAGGTAAAATTAGATTTTACCAAGTACAAATCTGGAGAAGTCATTGTTCGAACTGATACTGATTGCGATGGTCTTTTATTTATCCTTAAAGGGAAAATAAAAGCCCTTACCGTAGCTTCTGCTCTTCCTGTTACTGTAATTGAATGTATTCAGGCACCTTATTTGATTGAACCTTATTCACTTTTTGGAATGAATGTTAGGCATGTGTCTTCTTATGTTGCGGAAACAGAGGTGCATGTGGTACGTATTTCTAAATCTTATGTTTTGTCTGTACTTTTTGATTATGAAATTTTTCGCTTAAATTACTTGAATATACTCAGCAATAGAGTACAGATTTTAACTCAGAAACTTTGGAACATAGGTATTGTTGACCCAGAGAAACGTATTGCTATTTTCTTTTTGAATTGTTTTGAGCGTCTTACAGGAGAAAAAGTGGTAAAAATTAAAATGCAAGATTTAGCTTCATTGATGAATGAAACGCGTAGTAATGTATCTAAGGCTTTGAATACGTTGCAAGAAAAGGAACTTTTGATTTTGCATCGTGGAGAAGTGGTGATATCTGATGCTGCAGATTTATCGCATTTTTGTAACCAGTCAGATTAATAAATATATTACTGTGTAGAATTCAATACTGCATGCCATATAATTAAAAAAAAGAGAGGGGTTGTATTATACAACCCCTCTCTTTTTTTTAATTATTCCCACTCTATAGTAGAAGGTGGTTTAGAAGAGATATCGTAGCATACTCGATTCACTCCTTTTACCTTATTGATTATTTCATTGGAAATTTTCCCTAAGAATTCATATGGTAAGTGTGCCCAATCGGCTGTCATGGCATCTGTAGATGTCACAGCGCGTAAGGCTACAGCTCTTTCGTAGGTTCTTTCGTCGCCCATTACGCCTACAGATTGTACCGGTAACAAGATGACACCAGCTTGCCATACTTTATGGTAAAGGGGTGTTTCTGTGCCATCTGTCTCTTTTACTTTCCATTCCCATAAACCGCGGATAAAGATTTCGTCTGCATCTTGTAGTATACGTACTTTTTCACGTGTTATGTCTCCTAAGATACGTACTGCTAGTCCAGGACCGGGGAAGGGGTGGCGACTGATGAGGTGGTCGGGTATGCCCAATTCGCGTCCCACTCGGCGAACTTCATCTTTAAATAGCCACTTTAAAGGTTCGCACAGCTGGAGATTCATCTCTTCTGGCAGACCACCCACATTGTGGTGGCTCTTGATTACTTTGCCTGTGATGTTTAGACTTTCTATGCGGTCTGGATAAATTGTTCCTTGCGCCAGCCAGCGTGCATCAGTTATCTTGTGAGCTTCTTCGTTGAATACTTCTACAAAGTTGCGTCCTATAATTTTTCTCTTTTGTTCAGGTTCAGTTATACCTTCCAAATCTTTGAAAAATTTTTCACTTGCATCTACTCCAATGACATTTAGCCCCAAGCATTCATAGTCATGCATTACGTTTTTGAATTCATCTTTACGCAGCAAGCCATGATCTACAAAGATGCAAGTCAGGTTTTTGCCGATGGCGCGGTTAAGCAATACGGCAGCTACCGAGGAATCCACGCCACCACTTAAGCCTAGTATTACCTTATCGTTGCCGATTTGTTCTTTCAACTCTGCTACTGTAGTGTCTACAAAAGATGCTGGGCTCCATGTCTGGTTACATCCGCAAGCTTCTACAACAAAGTTTTTTAGCATTTGTGTACCATCTTCACTGTGGAACACTTCCGGATGAAACTGCACACCCCACATCTTCTCTCCTTCTGCTTGGTAAGCAGCAATTCTGACTTTGTCGGTTGAAGCGATTACTTTGAAATTTTCAGGGATAGCGGTGATAGTGTCACCATGACTCATCCATACTTGTGAATGTTCCTTAATACCGTGAAACAATAAATTCTCTTTGTCGAATTCAGCTAAGTGTGCACGTCCATATTCACGTGTCCCTGCAGGTTCTACTTTCCCTCCGTTGCTGTAAGAAATAAACTGTGCGCCGTAGCAGATACCCAAAATTGGGTATTTCCCACGGATGTTGCTCAAATCTACTTTGAATGCACTTTCATCATACACAGAGTAAGGACTTCCTGAGAGGATTACACCTTTCACACTTTCATCTTCGTGCGGAAATTTATTGTAAGGCACGATTTCACAATAAACATTCAGTTCGCGTAAACGGCGGCCGATAAGCTGCGTAGTTTGTGAGCCGAAATCAAGAATGATAATTTTCTCTTGCATGTTGGTAGGTTGTGAATTATATATACCTTAATTATTTTCTTTACTTTTGAAACCTGGTGTAGGTTACCTGCATTTCCAGCTGTTGTGATTCCCCTCCTTGTAATTTGGCATAAGCTGGCTGTAAGTCATGCTGAATACCTATTAGGGTTCCGTTGCTGCTGGTATCAAATGTTGGTTTCACAGGAATCAGATATACTTTATCCCAATCTTTAGTTTTGGGATCGTTTTTCCATTTCTCTTCCCATTTCATTTCATTCCATTCGTTTCCAGCCTCTTCTTTAGCTTTTTGTTTGGCAGCATTCTTTTCGTTGATGCTGGTTGTTACCAAGCGAGCTAAGTTGCTGAATGTATATTGGTTTGTTCCTAAACTGTTATGGGCTACTGTATAAGAGGTTATATTATCCGGCAGTTGATTCTCAGAGAAGAACTTGTCATAGTCATATTTTCTCAGTAGCAGTACATTCTTTGGAGCTTGCATACTGAAAGGATAATCTTCTTGCTGGTGATAATTCGTAAATGTTAATTTTACTGCATTCAGCGTGTCATTTTTCAAATCATTATAAATGTCTTCGTAAGGAATTGTGGCTTGGGTAAAGATGCCAGCCGGTGATTTGATGTAGGTGCACGATTTATCTTTGATTTTCTCGTTTACTTTATCATCAAAGTCAGATGCAAAGCTGTTTGCTTGGATAATCTCCTTGGTTGATGCCAGCACTGTTGTCCATCCATAGCCAATCGAATCTTCGCCTACTTCTCCCTTGTCGTCTTTAACTTTTTTCTTCAGTTTTACGCCTGTCTTTTCATCTGTGTAGTAGAATTTGAATTGCATTTGTAAATCCACTCTGTCTACATAGATGATAGTACCGTCGCCAAAGTCCGATTTTAGATAAATACCTCGAATTCCTTTTGTTGCCACTTCTGAATTAGGATCAGCATTTTTGTTTTCATAGTTAATAAATGATTCAGCACTATCGAATGCATGATTCTTTCCTTGGTGGTACTCTCTGTTCAATTTCAGAATTTTTGTACCGTATTTTTCGGCATCCAGCGAGAAAGTAACATTAGGGTAGAATGTTTTATTGCCGTAAGAGTCTTTAGCATTTCTCACTGAATCAGGAACAGATAAGTCGTAAGCAGAGTAAGCTTTACGTCCCACCTCATTTCCTTTATTAAAATACTTATTCACATCGATTGAATTGGTATAGCGATATTTTTCCGGGTCTTTCCGGTCATCCAGCCATTTGTCGTTTAATTCGTAGGCTGTCATGCGACAAGCATTCAAGGAGTCACCGAACCAACTGGAATAATAGACAACCAAGTTTACTTTAGTAATTTTATCTTCTACCATTACTCCTGTAGCCTTGGTAGGTGTTCCTTTCTCATCAGTTTCTGTTACCTTGTACACTTCTACGGGGAACTTATATCTGTCCGTACAGTTTAGTTCTGTTAAGAAACTAGTTTCATATTTACCAAATTCTGGATCAGTGAAGTTGCCTATATATCCCGTACTGGTTTTGGAATAGACATTTTCTGCAGCCACCGATTGAGTTGCTACATTATAAATCTTCATGTGAGCCGAAAGTCCGTCGGCAGAAGGAAGCATATCCATCCCTAAAGAATCGGTAGTGTCATCACATCCGGTGATAGTTAAGATAGCCATCAACAGTGTGGTAGCATATCTTACAAACTTTACTTTCATAATCGATGTTGTCAATAAATTGGACAATTATTCTTGGGAATTTTCCCATACTTGATCGTAGAAATTGTTACATGCTTCTGCAAAGTTATCGGGATCTTGAGGTTCTAGTATTAGTTTACCTGTTTCTTTGGCATAGTTTACCAATTTTTCATTCACCTTATCGCTCTGCAATACTACGCCGTCAGAGTAGTCAATAGCCAATTTACACAATTCCACATAATCAATAGGTGTTTTTAAGTTAGCCACATCTTTTTTAGCAATTCCCTTCAGCATCAGTTTGGTTGGAAATTCAGGCTGTAGAGCCTCTTTGAAATCTTCTTCATAAAGTGAGAATACCACTTTAGAGCCTCTGAATGAGGGTTCGTCCTTATAAGCTTTTTTGATGTATAGCGGGGCTAAGGCAGTCATCCATCCGTGGCAATGAATTACATCTGGACACCAGCGTAGCTTCTTTACGGTTTCCAATACACCACGTGCATAGAAGATAGCACGATCGTCATTGTCTTCATATTCTACACCGTTTTCATCAGTTACTTGCAGTCTGTTTTGAAAATAGTCGTCGTTGTCGATGAAGTACACCTGCATTCTAGCTGCTTGTATCGAAGCAACTTTGATAATGAGTGGGTGGTCTGTGTCATCAATAATCAGATTCATACCAGATAGGCGGATAACCTCATGCAATTGATTTCTCCGCTCGTTAATATTTCCCCATTTAGGCATAAAAGTTCTGATTTCTCTACCTTTCTCCTGAATGGCTTGCGGTAAGTTCCTACCAATTAACGACATCTCAGATTCTGAGACATAAGGGGTGATTTCTTGTGTAATAAATAAAACCTTGTTTGCTTTTGTCATAATAACAATGTTCTCAATTATTTTGCAAAGATAATAAAAAAAATGGGGATTAAAGCCAAAGGATGGTTCCTATAATTCCTTATGAATTGTTAACTAGTTGTATTTCAATGGTAAATTAGGTAGTTCATAGCTTCCTCCTCATGAAAAGTTTTGCATTAATTTACGATATTTCTTCGTTATGTGGTAAATAATAGCTTATTTTGCATCGTTTTTTCCAACAACTGAGTAATTATCTAATTAAATAGTGATGAATATAGTACATACTATCAAGGACTTGCAAGCTGCACTATCAGCCTTGAGAGCCCAAGGAAAGACGGTAGGGCTGGTGCCCACAATGGGTGCTTTGCATGCCGGTCATGCTTCGCTGGTAAAACGTAGTGTGGCCGAGAATGATGTCACCGTAGTGAGTGTTTTTGTAAATCCTACTCAATTTAATGACAAGAATGATCTCGTGAAATATCCGCGAACACTTGAAGCTGATTGTGTTTTGTTGGAATCTTGCGGTGCTTCATTTGCCTTTGCTCCTTCAGTAGAGGAAATGTATCCTGAACCGGATACTCGACAGTTTAGTTATGCGCCTTTGGATACAGTTATGGAGGGGGCCTTTCGTCCGGGGCATTTCAATGGTGTTTGTCAGATTGTAAGTAAATTGTTTGATGCGGTGAAGCCCGACCGAGCTTATTTCGGTGAGAAAGATTTTCAGCAGTTGGCCATTATCCGCGAGATGGTACGTCAGATGCAATTCCCGCTCGAAATAGTGGGTTGTCCGATAGTTCGTGAAGAAGATGGTTTGGCATTAAGTAGCCGTAATGCACGCTTATCGGGCGAAGAACGTCAGCAGGCCTTGCGTATTTCTCAAACATTGTTTGAAAGCCGCACTTTTGCAGCTGACCATACTGTAGAAGAAACTCAGCATTTTGTAGAAGAATCCATTGCCGCTGCTCCGGGCTTGCGTCTGGAATATTTTGAATTGGTAGACGGCACTACGCTGCAGAAGATTTCCCATTGGAGCGATACAGATTATGTAGTAGGCTGTATTACTGTGTTCTGTGGCGAGGTACGTTTGATAGATAATATCAAATATTAAACGTAAAAATCAAGAAAAACAGAATAATTATGATGATTGAAGTATTGAAATCGAAAATTCATTGTGCCCGTGTGACGGAGGCCAACCTCAATTATATGGGAAGCATTACGATTGATGAGGATTTGATGGATGCTGCCAATATGATTGCCGGTGAAAAAGTGGCTATTGTAGATAATAATAACGGCGAGCGTTTTGAAACATACATTATCAAGGGTGAGCGTGGCAGCGGTAAGATTTGCCTCAATGGTGCAGCAGCCCGTAAGGTTCAGCCCGATGATATTGTTATCATTATGTCGTATGCTCTGATGGATTTCGATGAGGCCAAGACATTCAAGCCTACTGTAATTTTTCCGGATCCTGCTACCAATCGGGTGGTAAAATAAGGATTGGAAACAGTAGTTTTTATGGTATATAAAAACGGGAGTGCGTTTCGATGCGCTCCCGTTTTTTTGTATATAGGTACGTTATTGGATTATTCACCAGCCAGTTGTTTATGCATGGCAGCGGCAGCTCGTCTGCCGTCACCCATTGCTAGAATCACTGTTGCTCCACCTCGTACGATGTCGCCGCCGGCAAATATCATTGGCAGGTTGCTTTGCATATCTTCGTTCACGGCAATGGTATTCTTTCTGCCCAGTTCCAATCCTTTTACAGAAGTGGGTACAATGGGGTTAGGTGATACTCCCACGGCTACGATTGCCATGTCAATATCCAGTGTTGTTGTTGCTCCCGGAATTGCTATTGGGCTACGTCTGCCACTGGCATCCGGTTCTCCCAACTCCATTTGTTGCAACACCACCTGTTTCACGGCTCCTTTCTCATCAGCGATGTATTCAATAGGATTGTGCAGAGTCAGAAATTCAATGCCTTCCTCTTTAGCATGTTTTACTTCCTCTAGTCTGGCAGGCATTTCAGCTTCACTGCGTCGGTATACAATGTATACCTTTTCAGCACCTAGACGTTTGGCTGTGCGGCAAGAGTCCATGGCAGTGTTACCTCCACCTACCACAATCACACTTTTGGCCGGGTTGATAGGTGTATCTGTTTCCGGATTGGAAGCATCCATCAGATTTACGCGAGTCAGATATTCATTGCTCGACATGATGTTTACACTGTTTTCTCCAGGTATGCCCATAAAGTTGGGTAGTCCGGCACCGCTGGCAATGAACACACCTTTGAAACCTTCTTTCTGCAGTTCTTCTACGCTTTCCGTCTTACCGATGATGCAGTCTTTCACGAAGTGTACTCCCATCTTTTCCAAGTTGTTGATTTCTACGTCTACAATTTTGTTGGGCAGACGGAATTCCGGAATGCCGTACTTTAGTACACCTCCTATCTCGTGCAGTGCTTCAAACACTGTTACCTCATATCCGTTTTTCACCATATCGCCGGCAAAACTCAAGCCGGCAGGGCCAGAACCTACTACGGCTACTTTTATGCCATTTTTCGGTGCCAGTTCAGGTAGCACGATGTTGCCGCTTTCTCGTTCATAGTCGGCTACAAAGCGTTCCAGGTTACCGATGGCTACAGCCGGTTCATTCATCTTTAAATGTATGCATTGGCTTTCGCATTGTTTTTCTTGTGGACACACACGTCCGCAGACAGCTGGTAATGAAGAAGTATGTTTCAGTACACGTGCTGCCTCTAGGAATTCTCCCCGTTCCACATTTTTGATGAACGAAGGGATGTTGATACTTACCGGGCATCCCTGCATACAAGTAGGGTTCGCGCAGTCTAAGCATCGTTTAGCCTCAGTCATGGCTTGTTCCTGCGTGTATCCAGTATTCACTTCTTCTATACGTGTAGTGGCACGGTATACCGGATCCAGTTCATTCATTGGACAGCGCGAAATAGCCGTGCGTTCTTTGGGTTTCATGCTTTTGCGCAGTGCTTCACGCCACCCAGCCTTTCTGTCTAGCAGTTCCTCTATAGGTGTCTGCTGAGTAGTTGCAGTCAGTAGAGTAGCTGCTGTAGCTGTTTCTTGTTCATTAATCTTTATATGGTCTATATGGCACTGGTAATTTTCCAGATGGCTCATTTCTTCTCTTTCCACATTTTTGAAAGATCCCATGCGTTTGAACATTTCATCCCAATCTACTTGGTGTCCGTCAAATTCAGGACCATCTACGCATACGAAGCGTGTTTTTCCTCCTACCGTGATACGGCAGGCGCCACACATACCAGTACCGTCTACCATAATCGTATTCAGTGATACGTCGGTAGGTATTTCATATTTTTGGGTAAGCAGACAGCAAAATTTCATCATGATAGCAGGTCCAATGGCAAAACATCTGTCTACTTTTTCGCGTTTGATGACGTTTTCGATGCCCTCTGTGACCAATCCTTTGTTGCCATAGCTTCCGTCATCAGTCATGATGATGACTTCGTCCGAAGATTCCTTCACCTCATCTTCCAGAATAATCAAATCTTTGCTTCGTCCGGCCAATACAGAGATAACCCGATTGCCGGCAGCTTTCAGTGCCTGAATGATAGGTAACATCGGTGCTACACCTACTCCGCCTCCCGCGCATACTACAGTGCCGAAATTCTCTATGTGTGTAGCTTGTCCAAGTGGACCTACCACATCGAGGATGTACTCACCTTCGTTCAGTTGACAAAGTTTGGTAGAAGATAAGCCTACCTCCTGTACTACCAGTGTGATGGTTCCTTTTTGTGTGTCTGCTCCGGCAATGGTTAGAGGCATACGTTCGCCTTTTTCATCTACGCGGACAATCACAAAGTGTCCGGCTTTGCGTGAGCGTGCTATAAGTGGCGCTTCTACTTCAAATTTGAACACTTTTTCAGAAAACTGTTTTTTGCTAATGATTTTGTTCATTACACGATGCTTTTTGTTGTTTCTATTGCGTAAATTCTTTCAGAATGATAGATTTTGCAAAGATAGTAGTTATTTATTAAACTCCCATCATTCTTGTTAAAATACTGTTTATCTTTTTGACAGACTTCCGTAGTTGTATTTAGATGTGACTGCTTTCTCCGGGGTATTATGAAACAAAAGTGGAAGCATACCGAAGTACACTTCCACTATATGATGTTGGTCATCGATAGTCAATTAGTCAATCATATCAAATCCTGTATATGGAATCAGAGCCTTAGGAATGCGTATGCCTTCTGGTGTCTGGTTGTTTTCCAGCAAGGCAGCCACTATGCGGGGTAATGCTAGTGCTGAGCCATTGAGTGTATGGCAGAGTTCAGTTTTCTTTTCCCCTGTGCGGTAGCGGCATTTCAAACGGTTAGCCTGGTACGTGTCGAAATTAGATACCGAACTTACTTCCAACCAACGTTTCTGTGCTTCAGAATATACTTCGAAGTCGAAGCAGAGAGCTGCTGTAAAACTCATGTCACCTCCACACAAACGCAGGATACGGTAGGGCAACTCCAACTTTTGCAGCAGGCCTTCTACGTGGTCCAGCATTTCCTGGTGTGACTGTTTGCTGTGTTCGGGTGTGTCAATACGTACTAATTCTACTTTTGAAAATTCGTGCAGGCGGTTCAAACCTCTTACATCTTTTCCGTAAGAACCAGCTTCGCGGCGGAAGCACTGTGTATAAGCACAGTTTTTGATAGGCAATTGCTTTTCGTCCAATATCACATCGCGATAAATGTTGGTTACAGGTACCTCTGCTGTAGGAATCAGATACAAGTCATCCACTTCGCAGTGATACATCTGTCCTTCTTTGTCAGGCAACTGTCCGGTGCCGTATCCAGAAGCAGCATTTACCACTGTAGGTGGCATGATTTCAGTATATCCCGATTTGCGTGCTTCATCCAGGAAGAAATTGATTAAAGCCCGTTGCAGTTGGGCACCTTTCCCTTTGTACACCGGAAATCCGGCACCGGTAATTTTTACACCCAAGTCGAAATCAATCAAGTCATATTTCTTGGCCAGTTCCCAGTGGGGGAGGGCATCTTTGGGAAGTTCAGTTTCCATACCTCCCATTTTTTCCACTACGTTATCTTCTGCACCCACACCTTCCGGTACGCTGTCGTAGGGCACATTCGGAATGGTGTAGAGTAAGTTTTGCATATCAGTGGCAGCCTGATCCATTTCTGCCTGTAGATTCTTGTTTGCTTCTTTTAGTTCGGCTACGCGTGCCTTGGCAGTTTCAGCTTCCTCTTTCTTGCCTTCTTTCATCAGTTGTCCGATAGATTTGGATGTTGCGTTCACCTCTGCCAGGTTGCTATCTAATACAGCTTGTGTACTTTTTCTTTTGTTGTTGAAAGCCAAAACTTGCTCAATGGTCTCCTGAGCATTTTTAAAGTGCTTCTTTTCCAGTCCGCGGATAACCGCGTCTGTATTTTCTGTGATTTGTTTAATGGTAAGCATATCTTATAAAAATCTAAGTTCCTTGATTACAAAGCGCAAATATACGTAAAAAACGAATAGAGTGTAGTGTTTCTGTAAAAAAGAAAAGAGGGTATGTCCGATTGGCATACCCTCTTTTCTATAACTCTACTTCCCCAATTAATGATTCTGCGGCATACACATCACGGTGATAGGAAGGTCTACCAAGCCTTCTACCGTGGCACGTGTGCTTGTTCTGCCCTTCTTCGGACCAGGTATCAGCGGACTGTATTCCAAGACGTGTCTCACTCGCTTACGCTGGTCTGCAGTAAACTCGTCAGAGTAGCAGTAGGCATAGTCCATAATGTTATGAGCCTCGAACTGAGAATTGTCGCAGCAGGTACGTATAAATGCTTTTTTGAAGTTTTCCTCGGTGCGGTAGGCCGGATTATTTTGCCACTGCATTGCTATGTCATATAGTTGTCCTTCATATTCTTCCTTGTTGTAAGAGCGCGTATCTGTGCAATAGTCCGTGTCTTCGCAAGCTCCGTTTTGTGCTTCAGAGAATACGTGGCGCAATCCTAGATAGTGACCCAATTCATGTGCTAATGTATTGGCAATGCTGGTTTGCTGCAAATCCAATTCGGTAAATTCCGGGAACAGGTAGGGATTATCGCCTACATATGTATTGTTCACAGAAACACAGTAAGCAAATTTGATGTTTTCCAGTTTCAGATGGGTATATTGTATGGTTTCTGTGCCAGGCATGGGAGCAAACTTTGGAGAATACGGGAACGTAGAAACTCCCATTACACCTGCTATGGAAGGATCCTTTGATGAGTCGAACGTATACAGCAATACATTCACATATTCATTGGGATCCCACAGGAAATGGTTGTATTTGCGGTTGTTTCCAAACATCACATCTGTCATTTCCAGAGTGGATGTAACCCATTTCACGCGGTCGATGCCCGGTTCTGGCATCGGGTTGCCTTGCGGGTCTACCGTAGCGGGCACAAATTCCAGATTCATGTTTACACTACCTTGGCTGGATTGGTACGCGCGGTTTACGCTGGCTATTACGTCGTGCAGATACTTGGTGTCTGGATTCTGGCGCGGGTTGCTGGCATCGTTGTAAATCACGTGAATCACGATGGGTAACTTATAGTGTAGCTCTTCGCCTGCCGGAAGACCGTTTTGGTTGATGCTGATGGTGCGTGTGTCATTAGCCGTACGTAGCTCCACCTTGCACGAGCGGCTTCCTTCAATGTTGGCACGTACCTGCACCCGTAGTGTGCTTTGTCCGCGTCCTTCCGTAGCCGAAAGCTTCACCCAATCTGCCGGGCAACTGGCTGTCCAGCCATCGTAAGCCGTCAGCTCTACATTCAGTTCCTCTCCCTCGTGCGAGAGATTTGTAAATTCTGTCTGTGATAATTCGAATACCCCCTCGTTGGTGTAATCGTCTTCGCATGAGGTGAACAGTACACCCAGCGACAAGCAAATATAGAATGCAAAATTCTTCATAAATCGATGATATTAAAAGTAATTATTCTACAACCGTTACCGGTCCTTCATAACTCAGCTCCATGCTGGCTGCCTTTTGCCCAGTTTTGGCTGGGATCGTTTCAACTGCGATGTTGAAACGATAGTTCTCTCCTACCTTGATGGCTGTGATGGTGCCTTTCGATTTTGTCATGTATTGGCCGTTGGGGTCTTCCGGTGCAATGTATTGCGTCTGGAAATCTCCATAGTTCACTTTCCATCCCGGAGTGTCGGTCAAGTCGCCGTTTACTACGCCTAAAGCCTCTACATCTATGATTACCTCCAATAGAGACGGATAACCGCCGAATTCCTGCCATTCATCATATTTAAAGCCAAACCGGTGCTGCTTCTTCTTCACTTCTTGATCCTGATGGATTTCTTCATACCGATAGATTACTTCGATAATTTTTTTATTCTCATTTTCTCCGGAGCTGCTCAGGTATGTATAGGCATTCTTGGCAGGCAGAATATCCATGTCTTCCACGTTTTGCAGCGTGCCGTAATAATCGCCCGTCACCGTGCTTCCGTCCGAAAGAGTGGCTTCAAACAAGAGATGCATCTTTTCATCGGTTGCCTTACCGGTGATGCGCATACGTCCTTCCGTCACTTCATTGGCATACGTCTTGTTCTCATTGTCTATCAGGTAGAACTGATAACCGTCAGCTTTCTTGAAGGTATGGTATTTCCCGTCGAAATGTTTCATCGGTGCCACGAACATCATGGTGTATTTCGCAGCCGCCAATCCGTTGGGGCTGTCAGCCTCCGCCATTCCCACGGCAAAGGTCACCGTTCTCTTTTCACCCTTTGCCTTGGTGCGGAAAGCCGATACCAAGGCAGCTGTAGTCTTTTCGCCTCCCATGGGAGTGACGTTGGCCAGGTTTTCGCTGATTTGATGCAGGAACTTGCCTTCATACCGGCATTCTATTCCTTCGCCGGCTTCCACCTGCAATTCTATCTTGATATTATCCCCGTCGATGTCGATTCTCATGGGGCCGCTGGCACCTCTGCCCGATTTCAGCGTCAGGTTACTATACTCCACCTTCATACCTGTCTGGCTGAAATCAGTATTCAGTCCCAATCTGCCGGTAGGCATGGATACTTTCAGATAATCATTGGCCTGATTCATGCCTGCCACATCCTGAATATTGGCTGTAGGCGACAGATAGAACACGGCGTTATAGCCTTGGTCGAAGCGCAGCACCGACAGAATATCCTTGATTTGATCTTGGCTGCTAAACTGGTTATTGAGGGCGATTGTTTCGCCCCCAGTTGTACCTGCATTCCCTTGTCCGTTGTCATCGTCATCATCCGAGCAAGCCGAGAATCCCAATGCAACAGACATCAGCAAGATATTAAACAGGTAAATATATTTCTTCATGGTCTTTCTTATTTATTGAGTTTATACACTTTTTTATACCATCCCTTCAGAAATGTATCACGGCTGTAGACTGGTTTGATTGTCTTAAACCCATCAATTTCGGGGTCGAAGGCACGAATCGGCCCCGTCCAATTACCCGTAATCTTGTGTTGTCCGGGGGCATCGTCCACAAAGCTCCATTCAAATCTGTAATGGCCGTTTTCCTGTTTCTTCACGGTTACTGTACCTTCTTCAATAGCCGGTGCATTGATGTCCATATTATAATAATAATCAAGGCCTGTTGTTTCATCCTGTCCTTCTTTAAAGTGGAAGTACCAGCAGCCTCTTTGTTTTCCGTCCCACAGATAGCCGGCTACAGCCGTAGAGGGAGTGAATCGTTCTGCCCAATGATGCGTATCAGTGGTATAAGTGCCGTCGGGTATTTGTCCATCCAATCCCAATTCAGTGGCAAATTCAAATGCCATGGCATCGCCTTGCGGAGCTTGCAGCCAGATAGACCATAGATCTAATTCTTTGCCCTCGGCACCGGTAACCGTACCTTTCCATGTCCAAGTACCCTCTTTTACTTTAGGCAGTTCAGTATGTACATCTGCCTCTAAGTTAGAGATAAAGGCTTTTCCTGAATCATCGGATTGGTTTTCGATATTCAGTTCTTTGATGATGGTACCTTTGATAGACTTCTTGTTGTCGGTCAGTAAGTCATACTCAATGGTATATTCTTTGTCTTTCTTACTGATTATTACCGTACCTTTTGTGATGAATCCTGTGCCCGAATAGCCGTCTTCATCCACCTTCATGGCATATGTACCAAACGGATTTCCGTTGACCAATTCACCACCCATGAGCGAGAATTTCGCACCGTATCCATTTACCAGCGGCACCACGCTATATTCTCCTTCTTTGATTTCGGCCTTGGCCGGATTGTTGGCTAAGTCAGAGAATAGGCATAATGCCAGCATGCTGCCAGGTTGCTTCATATTGTCGGCAAAGCCATCGGTATAGAAATACAGCATAAAGTTGCCCGTGTTGGTTTCAAACATATTGCCGTAGTATACTGCCCAGGTGTCGGTAAATTGGGTGTCGATCATGTCTACTTTCAGGGTAGATTTGCTGCCCCATGTATCCGTAATATCTTCAAAAGTCAGTTGTCCGTTAAAATGATATACGGTCACCTCGCCGCTGGCCAATTGCAGTTCGCAGCGCAAATCCGTGTTGCCATTCTCTCCTGGAGTCACCAATATGGTTCCGCCCACTACTGCTTCATACTGAATTTTGGCTTCCGTATTGCGTACCACCATGGTGTTGTCCACATTGAATGTAAAGGGGTTATACTGATACCCCAATCTGTACTCACCTGCAGGAATGCTAGCCGTACTTCCATCGGATATAGTTGCATAGAGGTCCAGTACCACCATATCTCCATCCGTCACCGGTGTAGGAAACTCACGTTCATTCAGTTCGCAGGTAGCATTCGACAATACGAAATAGTAATTGGCTATGCCTTCACCGATGACGTTGCCACCCACATACATGCTGTAGTCTTCAGATTTCACGTCTACTACATAAGCTTCCACTTCTTCTTGTGCAGGAGGAGCAAGTGGAGTTGCCGGGTCGTTGTCAGAACAAGCAGTTACTCCCATAGTAAGAAGCGCTGCCAGTGCATACAGAATATTTTTTTTCTTCATATCTTTTCGTCTTTAGATAGTCATACAATAAATTATGGTTGGGCAATGCCTACTATAGGAAGATACCCGTTGAGGAAACTTGCAGTTTTGCTAGCCACATGCTCGTTGAAGTGAGCTGAACGGGTAGATTCGCTGAGTTTATCCGGATTGAATTCACCTGTGGATACCTGCGAAGCCAATACCAATGTAGATTCTTCGAAGGGTTTCAGTACGGCAGCCATCCACACACAGTCGCCAATGCCTGCACTGATTTTGAAACCAATTTTTCTCGGACCCTTTATCAGCAGGTTTTCTGTAATTTCCTCTAGTGTCATGCCGTTGGCCTGCTGACCGAATAGTGTCATAAAGATATCCTCTTTGCTAAATGACTGCAGTGCATTTTCATAAGAAGGTTTCGCCATCGCAGCAATGTACCAATACTCCGTGTCGACCGAAGGTTTCATGTCCAATACGATATTGCCGTTTTTCTTCTTCACACTTAAAGCTTCAATGGTGCAATCCACGGGCTCTACATAATGTGTTTGGAAAAAGTGGTGCGTTGATTTTTTTGCAGGTGTTACGCCCGATACGGCAAAAGCCACCAGTTCGTATATACTTCCGGGAGCCAGGTTCTTAAGTTCTACTTTCTGTGTCCCTTTTAAGGTAGCCGCAGCTACGAATGCTTCGAAGTCTGTTTTTTGCTCTTGCGCCTGTTTTTTCAAGCTGTTCATCAGAAATTCAGGCAGTTTTTCTTTGGAAATTTCTGTGAAAATGTCTTGTTTTACATACAGACATAGGTAAGGGGCTTTTTCGTCCGAAGGCTGTACATTGAACGAACAACTGGTAGAAGTGACCCCTTCTTCTGTAATGGTCAATTCTACATGCTCATATGGGTACAGAGGTACTAAAGGGGCTTCTTTTTCATCGGAACAAGAAGCAGATACTAATGCCATACCCAATAACAAACTAAATACTCTTAACAAATTCATAGGCATAAGTTTTAAATTATATCTTTTTATCTGGCAAAACTAAAAATAAAAAACATTGCGATATTTGTACTAGGTCAAAAATCGCAATGTTTTTTAGGAAAAACTATCATTGTTTGGCAGTTTTTCGCTTTTAGACGTATTTCGAATGAAGGATGAGTTTTTTATTCCTGATTAATCAGTTTCTTCAGCCTGCTTAGATAGCTCTGTGTAATTCCCAGGTAGGAAGCTACAATGCCTAGCGGAACTTTTTCCAGAATATCCGGTCGGTTGTGTGCCAGCGACAGATATCGCTCTTTTGCATCTCCATTGATAATGTGATTCTTTTTTTCATAAGAATATAGTTGCCCATTGGCCATTTCCAGTGCCCAACGGGCAAATTCGTGCGATTCGGCCACCATGTCGTCATAGTGCTTCTTGGGTATTTTTACTACTTTTGATGGGCAGCATGCTTCAATCTGGTAGAATACCGGGAGATGACAATAAAAAGAGTGCATGGAGATAATCATCGTGCCGGGCAGGGCGAATCCAAAAGTAACTTCACGCATACCGTCCATGTAAGAGAAGCGTAGAATGCCTTCTTCTACCACGTAGATATTGGTATCTACTACACCGGTCATTACTAATATTTCGTTTTTCTTTAGGAGAATCTCTTGTCCAGGAGCTAAAAAGCGCTCCATAACCTCTTCTGATAAGGGGTAGTTGCACTCATTCAATAATAATGTTTCTACTTTTTCCATGCTAGATTCTATGATTTGCCGTAATTGTCATGCTAAGATAATAATAATAACCTATACGGATTAGGTGTTTAGATAAAAAAAGAGGATGTATCGCTTTAAAAGTGATGCATCCTCTTTTTTTATTTAGTTATGTATGCGGAAACTTATGCTTCAGCGGGGATTACAGATACATAACGTCTGTCTTCTCTACCTACTTTGAACTGTACAGTTCCGTCTACCAAGGCGTAAAGCGTGTGGTCACTACCCATACCGATGTTGTTACCCGGGTGGAATTCAGTACCTCTTTGACGCACGATGATGTTGCCTGCCTTGCAAGCTTCGCCACCAAAAATCTTAACGCCTAATCTCTTACTTGCTGATTCGCGGCCGTTCTTAGAACTACCGACACCTTTTTTATGTGCCATTTCTTCTTACTTTTTTAAATTGATTAAGCTACTACTTCCTTGATTGTTAACTCTGTGAATTGTTGACGATGACCGTTCAACTTACGGTAACCTTTTCTTCTTTTCTTGTGGAAAACGAGAACTTTGTCACCTTTTACCAAAGCGGTAACTACTTCGCAAACTACCTTTGCGCCTTCTACAGTAGGAGCACCTACAGTGATGTTGCCGTCTTTGTCTACCAAAAGAACTTTTTCAAATTCTACTGTTGCACCAGCTTCAGCATTCTGCATGTGGTGTACGAACAGCTTCTTGCCAGCTTCTGCTTTGAACTGCTGACCGTTGATTTCTACAATTGCGTACATTGCTTATATAAATTGTATAAGTTAGCTCCGTCGGGTGGAATCCAATCTCTTGAAAATCACTTAATAGTACCCGTTTCGGAATAATCGGGCACAAAAGTACTTCATTTTCACGAACCTTGCAAATGTTTTACCTGTTTTTATTTGTATTTTTCCGGATAAGGGGCAGGCGGGTCGGACTTTCGCCGCATCAGAGCCGTTGCTGAAGCGCAACAGCTCCGTAGCTTTCCCACGTATAAGTACCTCTGCACGGAGAAGTAGCGGGTTTGTTACGGGGCAGTTGCGCTTCAGCAACGGCTCTGATGCGGCGTAGGGGAGGTGAATTTTTCCGGTTTTACAGCAGAAACAGCAGTAGCGGTAGGTAGTCTTTCAGTTCAGTGCGCAGCAGTTTCAGTGCCTGGCTGATGCGGTAATTCACCGTTTGCGGAGAAATCCCCAGTTTATTGGCTATCTCTCGGTGAGTAAGGTGGTATTTCCGGTTCAGTTCAAATGCTTCGCGGAAGTCGGCCGGCATGTGAGCCAAAGCAGTGCGATAGAGCCGGAAGAGTTCTCCGTTCAGATAGAGATCGGGGTCTTCGAACGCTTCTTGAAAATTATCGATGATTTCCTGATGCACCTTTCTTCGTATATCTTGCCGGGTAAGCAGATTTAGCGATTTATTCTTTACCATGGTAAACAGCAGGCTTTTAATCGACAAATCGGGGTTGATTGTTTCTTTATTTTCCCAAATCCACATCATGGTATCTTGTACGATTTCTTCTGCTTCGGCAAGGGATACATATTGAGAACTAAAGGCGCACAAACCTTTATAATAGAATCTGTAAAGTCTTTCAAAAGAACTTTGATCCCCAGCTTTTATTGCATGAATAGTATAAGCGTTATTCTCCATGGGCAATGTTATGATACAAAATTAGGCATTTTATTTTAATTCCAAAGTTATTTGGCTTTAAAAAGGTTTCTGTGATATTGTTTTTTTTACTTATCTTTGTGTCCATGACACCTGATACAGATTTTCTATGCTGTAGGCCGGTGGTGGATAAACGGGAAGGCTACTGAAGAAAAAAATGTTAAATGTGTTCTTTTTACAATTATTCTTTAGTATGTTCATCCTTTCAGTTGTATTTATATATGGTATGACGTAAGAAAGTCATACGATATAGGTAAAAGTAAACACAGGTATTAGGAATTGATATGGATGAAGCACAGTTATTGGCTTACTTGAATGGAGAACTTTCCCCGCACGATGAGGAAGAGGTGGAAATTTGGGTGGCTCAGGCAGAAGAAAACCGACATCGTCTGGAACAAATTTATTATACGTCTCATTTGGCAAACTCTTTTGAAGCTTATGAAGAAGCAGATACGGAAGCTGCGTTAAGAAAATTCCGTAGTTCGGTGGATTCTGAAAAAATGGGCTCCTTGCAGCGGATCACTGTATCGAATCCACACCGTTCGTGGTGGAAGCGCTATGGTTATGTGGCTGCTGCTTTTCTCTCTGGTTTGATGTTGGCTTCTGGCATCTGGCTGGCTACGATGAGCGGTTCGTCTGTCTATGAGGTAAGCACATTGCCCAAGCAGCGTGCCCGCGTAATCTTGCCAGACGGTACGGCGGTATGGCTGAATTCTTCTACAGAACTTACTTATAAAGGTGGAAGTTTGTTTGGTGAGCGCGAGGCTTACTTGAAAGGTGAGGCTTACTTTGAAGTAAAGAAGAACACCCTTCGTCCGTTTGTAGTGAATGCACGGGGTGTGCGTACCAAGGTGTTAGGCACTAAATTTAATGTACGAGCTCGCAGCAGTGAAAAACAGGTAGTCACCACTTTGTTTCAAGGTAGTGTACAGATGTATCATCACTCCAATGATGAGCAAGGCACTCTTTTGTCTCCCGGACAGACTTTTTGTTTGGATGTAAAGTCGGGTAATAGTGGTATATATGCATTTAATCAACCCGAAGATGTGTTACTATGGATAAAGGGTGAGTTGCGCTTTACCGATGAGCCGTTGGCTAAGATTATGGACTGCTTGTCGAAAGTATATAATGTGAAGATAAGTTTCGCAGATTCATCTTTGAAAGAGCAGCGTTTTACATGCTTGTTTAAGACAGATAATTCATTGGAAGAAATATTAAGTACCTTATCGCTTACGCATCATTTTGACTATGAGGTGAGGGATGAAGGGGTACAGATTCGTTCCATGGAATGATTTTCTGGGTTAGAGTATAAATGTTTAAAGTAATAGACTGGCAAGCTGTAGGTGTAATAGAAGGCACCTGCAGCTTTTTTTGTATGGTGGCAAAAAAAAGTGGTTGATTGGTTTAGTATATGTTTCCCTTGCATTGTATACTTATTGTACAGCAATCAAAAATGCATTTTATTGTTAACTTAATGTGAAACGAATATTAAAATCTAACTAAGAAATGAAGCAATCACTGAAAAACAAATGCCTTTGTTTTCTGCTCTTTATGTTAGCTTTGCCTATGTCTATAATGGCATTTGCTCAGGAACAAAGAGTGAGCTTGGAGTATTCTAACGCTCCTTTAACCAAGGTCTTGGATGAAATCGGACGGCAGACTGCCATGTCCGTAGTCTATAATGTATCGGATATTGCCGACGTTAGTCAAGTGACAGTGTTGGCTAAAGACGAGAAGGTAGAAAATGTGCTGGCCCGTATGCTGAAAGGTACCTCTGTCTCGTATTCCATAGCCAATGGTCATATTGTGTTGTCTAAACAGAAAGGAAATGCTGCTTCTCCCAAGCAAACTGGCGCTACAGTTAATGTGACCGGTAATGTGAAAGATGCGGCTGGTGAACCGCTGATTGGTGTAAGTATCTTAGTGAAAGGTACTACCAATGGAGCTGTGACCGATATCGACGGAAACTTCACCTTGCAAGCTGCTAAGGGAGCTACTTTGGAAATCAGCTACATTGGTTATGCTACTCAGACTATTACTGTAACAGGTGCTCCGCTGAACATTGTAATGAAAGAAGACAGTGAACAGCTGGAAGAAGTAGTAGTTACCGCTTTGGGTATCAAGCGTTCTGAAAAGGCTTTGTCTTATAATGTTCAGCAGGTGGGCGGTGATAAACTGACGGGTATCAAGGATGCTAACTTTATGAATAGTTTGAACGGTAAGGTAGCCGGTGTTACCATTAATTCCTCCAGTACGGCCGGTGGTGCATCTCGCGTGGTGATGCGTGGTGTGAAGTCTATTACATCCAACAACTTGGCCTTGTATGTAATCGATGGTGTGCCCATGTTTAATATGATGAACGGCGGCGACCAGGCATCTATCTACAGTACTCAGCCCGGTACGGATGGTGTAGCCGATATCAACCCTGAAGACATTGAGTCAATCTCTATGTTGACCGGTCCTTCTGCAGCTGCTTTGTATGGTAATGCAGCTGCTTCTGGTGTGGTGTTGATTACTACTAAGAAAGGTGCTGTGGGAAAGACTTCTGTTACGGTATCCAATAACACCACCTTCTCTAAAGTTTCTATGTTACCCGAAATGCAGAGTAAATATGGTAACGTTCCTAATAGCAGCTCTAGCTGGGGGGAAATTGTGAATAGTAGTTATGATCCGAAAGACTTTTTCAGAACTGGTGCCAATATTATCAACAATGTGTCGCTTTCTACTGGTAATCAGAAAAATCAGACTTACTTCTCGGCTTCTACTACCAATACTACCAACATTCTGCCGAACAGTGGCTATAACCGCTATAACTTTACGTTGCGCAACACCACCAGCTTCCTGAACGACAAAATGACGCTCGATATGGGTGCCAGCTATATCATTCAGAACGATAAGAACATGGTATCTCAAGGATATTACAACAATCCGTTGCCTGCCGTTTACCGTTTCCCACGTAGTGAGAATTTTGATGATGTGCGTATGTATGAGCGCTATAACAGTTTGTATGACTTAATGGAGCAATACTGGCCTTACGGTGAAACCTCCAGCGGTTTGGCCAACCCTTACTGGATTCAGAACCGTCAGATCCGTGAGAACCACAAGACTCGTTACATGATTAATACTTCTCTGAAGTATAAGATTTTGGATTGGTTCGATGTTACCGGACGTGTGAAGATTGATAATTACGAGAATCGTTATACTTATAAAGCGTATGCTTCTACCGGTCAGTTGAGCAGTGGTGACCGTGGTTCTTATACTGATATTTGGTCTCAGTCAAAGAATATCTATGCCGACGTTATCGGTACGGTAAACAAGCGCATCAATGACTGGTCTATCAACGTCAACATGGGTGCATCTCTAAATGACAGTCGTTATGAAACCATTGGATACGATGGTGGTTTGAAGCAAGCCAACTTCTTTGCTGTACACAACATTAATTTCAAGGAAGCCTGGAAAGCCAAGCAATCCGGCTGGCATGATCAGACTAGAGCTTTATTTGTAAGTGCTGAATTGGGGTGGAAATCTATGCTATACCTTACTGCAACCGGTCGTAACGACTGGGATTCCAGATTGGCATTCTCAGATTACAAGAGTTTCTTTTATCCTTCTGTAGGTCTGTCTGCTATTCTTTCCGAAGCTATTTCCATGCCTAAATGGATTACTTATTTAAAAGTGCGTGGTTCTTATACCGAAGTAGGTAACGCTTATAGCCGTTTCATGACTACGGTGACGTATCCGTATGATGAACAATCTCAGTCTTGGAACAGTCTGGCTCGCTATCCGAACCTGAAACTGAAGCCCGAACGCACCAAATCCTGGGAAGTGGGTGTGGATGCCCGTTTCTTCAACGACTTCAGTGCCAACTTGACATACTATCGTTCCAATACTTATAACCAGACGTTTAATGCATCCTTGTCTGCTTCTTCCGGTTACTCCAGCATTCCTTTGCAGAGCGGTAACATCATGAATGAAGGTATAGAAATGACGTTGGGATATGACAAGCAATGGAAAGATTTCTCATTCAATACATCATACACCCTGACTTGGAACCGTAATGAAATCAAGGGTCTGGCAGATAATGTATTTAACTATGCAACGGGCACTTTGCTCAACTTCGACCAGTTGGAAGTGGCTGGCTACGGTAAGACCGACGCTCGCCTTATCTTGAAGGTGGGTGGCACCATGGGTGATGTATATGCCAGCCACTTGCTGAAACGCGACCTGAACGGTTACATTCTGAATGACCCGGATACCGGTCTGGATATCGAAAAGCAGAAAGAAGATTTCTATTTAGGTTCTATCCTGCCCAAGGTAAATATGGGTTGGAATCTGGGATTCGGTTACAAGGGTCTGAACTTGGGATTGACTTTCACAGCTCGTCTAGGCGGTATCGTAATCAGCGAAACGCAGTCTAACCTCGATGCAGTAGGTGTGTCTAAAGTAACAGCCGATGCCCGTGATGCCGGTGGTGTGCCCATCAACCAGACCCTGGTAGATGCCAAGGAATACTATACCACTGTTTCCGGTAATGCTTACTACTATACTTACAGTGCCGACAATGTGCGTTTGGGTGAATTGAGTTTGAACTATACACTTCCTAAGAAATGGTTTAATAATAAGCTGAACATGACCGTAGGTTTTGTAGGCAAGAACCTTTGGATGATTTATTGCAAGGCACCGTTCGATCCCGAACTGACCACTTCTGCAGGCTCTAATTTCTACCAGGGATTTGATGCCTATATGCTGCCAAGTACCAGAAACTTCGGTTTCAATGTTAAATTTCAATTTTAATTAGACAGAGATATGAAACTTACAAAATATATGGGCGTAGGTGCAGCTGTGATGCTGATGGCTAGCTGTACTACCAAGTTCGAAGAATACAATACCAATCCTTATGAGCCTGCTGCCATTCCGGCTGTCAGTCTGTTGTCTACCATGTTTCAGGTATATGCTTCTCCTCAGCAGAACGATTGTCAGATGAATAACACCATGTGGGCGTGTCACAGTGGTCAGGTGACGACTCCTACAGATTGGAAAAAAGGTGATCAGCTTTTTGCCTATTATAATCCGGTGGAAGCTTTCAATGGTGCCAGTTGGGGAACTTATTACGGAAAAATCTACACCAATCTTTTCCGTATTGAGACCTTAACCAAAAAGAAGGGGGTGATATATGCCATTGCGCAGATTACTCGTGTGTTTGCCATGATGCGTGTAGCTTGCTTGCAGGGTCCGCTGCCTTATACGCAGGTGAAACAGGGTGCTACCGAAGCTCCGTATGATGATGAACCTACGGCATGGCATGCCATGTTCGATGATTTGGATGCCAGCATCGCTTTGCTGAAAGAGGCCGGCGGTATAGTGCTTCCCGACTTGCTGAACGAAGACCAGTTCTTTGCCGGAAACACCGGTAAGTGGTTGCGTTTTGCCAATACCTTGAAGTTGCGCATGGCCATCCGTATTTCGGGTATTGAACCTGAGTTTGCCAAACAGAAAGCGGAAGAAGCCGTGCGCGACGGTGTGATGGAAACTGTGTCCGACAGTTCTTGGGACACCAACAACAGCAACCTGGGTGTGAATGGCTTCAACGTGGTGGACAGTTGGGGTGAAGTGAAAGCCAATGCCTGTCTGGTATCTTATATGAACGGATACAAAGATCCGCGTCGTGACAAATATTTCACCGCACAGTCGGTGAATAAAGACGGTGGATTTATCGGTGTTCGTTCCGGTAGTACGGAATTGCCCAACACGCAGGCTTATGCCAAGTATAGCGGTCTGCTAATCGCTACCAACAAGGCGGCTCCCCAGCCAGTGATGTATGCAGCCGAAGCCTATTTCCTGCGTGCCGAAGGTGCTTTGAAAGGTTGGAATATGCAGGGTACTCCCAAAGATTTATATGAGCAAGGTGTCCGCGTTAGCTTCGAAGAATTCAAGTCTTCCGGGGTAGATGCTTACTTGGCTGACGCTACTTCTGTGCCGGGTAACTACAAAGATCCCAGCGGAAAAACAGGAGATGACTATACTAACCTGTCCACTATCACTATCAAATGGAATGAAGGCGATTCTAACGCACAGAAGTTGGAACGAATCCTTACACAGAAGTGGATAGCCTGCTTCCTGGATCCAATGATGGGCTGGGCCGACTACCGCCGTACGGGTTATCCGCAGATTTTCCCGGCCACACACTCTGCCAACAGCACGTGTTCACCGGTTCGCGGACAACGCCGTCTGCATTTCGCTGAAAGTGAATATAACACCAATAAGGCTAATACCGAAGCTGCTGTGAAGTTCATCAACGGAGGTGCCGATACCAACGGAGCCGATTTGTGGTGGGCGATGAAAGCTAACGGACAATATTGATTATTTTAAAAAAGAAAGTATATGAAAGGATTATTATATGCAGCAGGGGCAGCATTGGGCATCATGATGTTTTCTCAATGCAGCGACTGGACAGAGATGGAAAACAAATTCGAGGATCCCTACAATAACAAGGGGGAAGCCTATTATCAGCAATTGCGCGCCTATAAGCAGTCTGAACATCCTGTGATGTTCGGCTGGTTCAGCGGATGGACCGGTGAAGGTGCTAATATGTACAACATGTTGCGCGGCATGCCCGACTCCATGGATATCGTTTCTTTGTGGGGCGGTTCTTTCAATCTTACCAAGGCTAAGTTGGAAGACTTGCGTGAAGTGCGTGAGGTGAAAGGTACGCGCATCTTGTATTGCCAGCACATCACAGACATAGGTCGCAGTGTTACTCCAGAAGAGGTGGAGAAAGACCACATTGTCAACGGTCAGCAATATGGCTCCCGTGAAGAGGCCTTGGCTGCTTATTGGGGTTGGTATGGCCAGTATGGCGATACATCTGCCGAAGGTGTGGAAGCTGCAATCCGCAAATATGCCCGTGTGATAGTAGATTCTATCAACAAGTACGATTACGATGGCTTTGATATAGACTATGAGCCCAACTTCGGTTACGGTGGTAACATCAGTAGTCATGCCGGACGCATGCACATTCTGCTCGATGAGCTCTCTAATTACCTGGGTCCTAAATCCGGTACTGGACGTATTCTGATGGTAGATGGCGAACCCCAGACCTTGAACTCTGAATCAGGTCCGCTGCTCGATTACTACACCATTCAGGCATATTACTGTACAGGAGATAATGATTTGGATAACCGTTTCCAAAAGTTGATTAATACATTTGCTGCTGTAACTCCGGGTGAAACCCCGCAGGAAAAGGAAGCCAATATCTTGAAGAAAACCATTTGGTGTGAGGATTTTGAGAAGCATAAAAGTGATGGTGGACCGAAGTTTACTTCTCGAGATAAAGTTCAGACTTATTCTTTGAAAGGTATGGCTATGTATTACCGTCCGGGTATTGACGCCCGCATCGGCGGTGCAGGAGCTTACCGTTTCGACCTTTGTCGTCCAGTAAACGATTATGCCATCATTCGGGAAGTAATCCAAACCATGAATCCCGCCCAGGCTCAACAATAATTGGTTAATCTTAAAAATGAATTGATAATTATGAAACTGAAATATTTTTCTTCTTGTTTGGCATTGGGGGCATTGGCATTCTTGGCTACTGCTTGCAACGATGCTGAATATACCGAGATAGACAACGGACTATACATAGCGGAAGCAAGTCCGATGAATGCTTTCAATCAGCAGATTGAAATGCAGTTGGTAGACGATTCTAACATAGAACGCAAATATACCGTGCGCATGGCTCGGCCAGTAGGCGAGGATGTAACGGTGAAGTTGGAGTTCGATGAATCAATGATTACGGCTTATAATGCCAAACATGCGACCGATTATCAGATGCTGCCGCAACAGTTCTTGGAAATGAACACGATGGAAGCCGTGATTCCTGCCGGAGAAACAGCAGCCGCCAGTTTGTTGCTTACCATTAAGCCGTATACCACTCCAAACCAAGAGCAATATGCAGTGCCTGTGAAAATTGCATCGGTATCGGGACCGATAGCCGTGACCGGACGTGGCGACCGCTTGCTGCTGTTGCTCACCATGCCCAACAAGCAAAAGAGTGTGGTATTGAAGAGCCCGCATCAGACAGTAACCACTTTCAAAGGTAATTATGCGCTTAACGAATGGACTTTTGAATATTGGCTGAAAGTAAACAATAAGACCAACAATCCTACTGATCCCTGGTATGGAGCTGGTGATGGTGTGAAGGATCATGACAAGAATATCTGGAAGAGACGTATGATATTCTCTGACGGCGCTGCACCCATCTATCTGGGTGGTACCGAAACAATGTTGTTGAGATACTGGGCCGATGGTGCCAAATGCTATGCACCTACGTTGCAATGTCAGTTGGATGGTGCATACTTCGATAGCGAAGAGTTTTGGTATCCAGATACTTGGTTCCATATCACCTACACGTATGATGGTTCAAAAATGATATTATACAAAGACGGCGTGAAGAACAAAGAGTTGGAAGTAAGCAAGAAATTTACTTTCAAACAACTGGTTTTGGCCGACAACATGGCAGGTACCATGGAAATTGAACTGGCTCAGATTCGTTTGTGGAACAAGTGCTTGCCTCCATCTTCTATTACAGAAGGCATGTCTCGTCAGTTGCCGGACGGTACAGACGGTTTGGTAGGCTACTGGCCGTGCGATGAGGGCGAAGGTACTGTATTGAAAGACCATAGTGGTAAGGGTAACGACATCGATTTCGGTGCCAAAACTCCGAATTGGAGCGAAACAGTCTATAATTTCGCTCATCCGAACGGCAAATAATCGGAATACAGAAGTAATTTTATTCTAATTTAAATAAAACGCCTCTGTCGCTGGCTTAGTGGCGGAGGCGTTTTTTTAATACCCTATTTATCATGCGTAAACACATTCCTCTTCTTTCTTTTTTATGCTACCTGTTCTGTGTGGCATGTTCTTCGGGGCCTGCCGTAGGCACAGCGCAGGCCGACTTTCAGGTGGTGCCTTTGCCTAAACAAATAGACACTTTAGGACAAGGTTATTTTGAACTGACCGAACAGACCCGAATAGTCTATCCAGAAGGCAATGCTGAATTGCAGCGCAATGCTGAATTACTGGCTTGCTACATCCGCCAGCAAACCCAACTGGAACTACAGGTAACAGATGAGCCTAGTTCTATTTCGGATATTGTTTTGAATACTACGTTGGTTACCGATTCGAAAGAAGCCTATGAACTGAAGGTAACTCCGCATCAACTATCTATTAATGGCGCTTCAGGTAATGGATTGTTTTATGGAGTACAGACATTGAGAAAGGCTTTGCCTATACAGTCCACTGCGCGGATAGACATTCCGCTCGTAGAAGTAAAAGATACACCACGTTTTGCTTATCGGGGGGCTCATTTGGATGTTTCGCGCCATTTTTTTGCGGTAGACTCCATTAAACGTTATATTGATATGCTGGCTTTGCATCATATCAATCGCTTTCACTGGCATCTGACGGATGATCAAGGTTGGCGCATTGAAATCAAGTCTCATCCCAAACTGACAGAAATTGGGGCTTGGCGAACGGGTACTGTGGTAGGCCGTAACAGTGGAAAGTATGAGGAATCGCGCTATGGCGGTTACTATACTCAAGCAGAGATTCGTGATATTGTGCATTATGCGGCTCAACGTTACGTTACCATTATCCCGGAGATAGACCTTCCGGGACATATGCAGGCTGCATTGGCCGCTTACCCCGAGTTGGGCTGTACGGGCGGACCGTATGAGGTGTGGCGACAATGGGGCGTATCAGAAGACGTGCTATGTGCCGGTAACGACCAAGTTTATGCATTCCTTCAGGATGTATTGACCGAAGTGGTAGAATTGTTTCCCTCTGACTATATTCATATTGGTGGAGACGAATGCCCGAAAGTGCGTTGGGAAAAGTGTCCGAAGTGCCAGCAACGTATTCGTGAGCTGGGGTTGCAGGCCGATGGAAAGCACACAGCTGGACAGCGATTGCAGAGTTACGTTATTCATCGGGCAGAAGAAATGCTGAGTCGCATGGGGCGTAAGATGATAGGTTGGGACGAGACGTTGGAAGGTGGATTGGCTCCTCATGCCACGGTGATGTCATGGCGAGGCACAGAAGGTGCGGTGGAGGCTGCCCGTCTGGGTCATGATGCTATTATGACTCCCACTGCATTTATGTATTTTGATTATTACCAAACCTTGGATGTAAATGATGAACCGTTGGCTATCGGAGGATACGTGCCGTTGGAAAAGGTTTATAGCTTTGAACCCGTTCCCGATGGTTTGTCGCCAGAAGAGGCTGCCCATATCATTGGTGTGCAGGCCAATCTTTGGACAGAATACATTCCTACTTATCGTCAGGTGGAATATATGGAACTGCCTCGTATGGCTGCTTTGGCCGAGGTGCAGTGGAGACAACCTAATCAAAAGGATTATACTGATTTTCAAAAACGTTTGTCTGGTTTATTGCCTCTTTACAATTTGAACGGTTATAATTATGCACGCCATATTTATGATGTGACGCCTACTTATCAGGTAGATACATTGTCTCATACCATTCGAGTGACGCTTTCCACTTTCGATGAGGCTCCTATCTATTATACTTTGGACGGTAGTATACCCGATATTCATGCCACACGTTATCAAGAACCGTTACAGTTGAAAGAAAGTGCAGTATTGAAGGCTGTGGCCATTCGTAAAATCGGTAAGAGTCGTATGCTGGTGGAGCCCGTTACTTTCAACAAAGCCACAGCTAAACCTTTGACAGTGATTCAGCCGGTTTATGAAAAATACAAGTTTGGAGGCGTTAATACATTGGTAGACGGACTGAACGGTACGTTGAATTACCGTACCGGCCGTTGGATTGCTTTCTACAAGAATGACTTGGAAATTGTGGCAGATTTAAAGAAGCAGACTTCTATCCAGAAGGCATGGGTGCGTAATTATGTGGAAATCGGTGAAGAAATCTTGGATGCCAGAAAGTTTACATTTTTAGTATCTGAGGATGGACAACACTTCCGAGAAGTGAAATCGGCAGATTATCCACCTGTGACGCAGTCGGATACCAACGGTGCTTATCTGCATGAATTGACTTTTGAGCCTTTAGAAACTCGGTATGTGAAGTGGGTGGTAGCACCGGAATATCAGATTCCGTCCTGGCATTGGGGAAAAGGACGACCTGCTTTTATCTTTGTGGATGAAATAGGCGTAGAATAGCAGCAGTGCTTGGGGTTGTGGAGAAATTCCCCTATATTTGTATGCAATAGGAATCTTTCACAGCCTGTTTTATTATGATAATATTATTTGTAAACCAACAGAAAAATAGAGAATGAAGCAATTTTTCTTAACTAAGTGTGTTCATTTGGCCAAACTCTTACTGGCCAGTCTGATATTAGGTGGATATGTACCGTCTGTATTGGCTGCCGAAGGCAGCACATTGCCGTATTGGCGCGATGTACAGGTTACTTCAGTGAATACGATACCTCCGCACGCTGCTTATATGACGTATGCCAATCGTGCGCAGGCATTGTCTGGTCGCTATGAAAACAGCTCGTACTACCAACTGTTGAATGGTACCTGGAAATTCTGGTATGCAGATTCTGAAGAACAGTTGCCGGCAGATGCAGTAGCAGCACAGGCCGATCTTAGCCGTTGGTCTGATATACAAGTACCTGGAAATTGGGAGATGCAGGGCTTCGGTACAGCCATTTATACCAACCAAAGTTATGAGTTCATGCCGCATGACCCTCAGCCTCCTTTACTGCCCGATCAGACACCGGTTGGAGTGTATCGCCGGGAACTTATCATTCCAGATGATTGGAAAGGAAGGGATTTGGTATTGCATATCGCAGGAGCCAAATCGGGTTGTTATGTGTATATCAACGGAAAAGAAGTAGGATACAGTGAAGATTCCAAGAATCCGGCAGAATATCTTATCAATGATTTTCTGAAGCCGGGTAAGAATGAATTAGCATTGAAAATCTTTCGCTGGAGTACAGGTTCATATTTGGAATGTCAAGACTTCTGGCGACTGAGCGGTATAGAACGCGATGTGTTTATCTATGCCCTACCCAAGGCTTCTATACAGGATTTTCGCATAACTTCCACATTGGATGATACGTACCGGAATGGTCTGTTTCATTTAGCCGTAGATTTGCGTAATCATCAGGTGGACGACGCAGCCTTACAGGTGCAATACGAATTATTGGATGCTGCCGGTAAACCGGTCATTACCGACCGTCAAGAGATAGTCGTAGAGCCCGGTAGAAAGCAGACGGTGGCATTCGATGCCGAGTTGCCCGATGTGCGCACCTGGACTTCTGAATCTCCACAATTGTATCAGTTACTGATGACGGTGTATCGCCAGGGTGGGGTGAGTGAAGTGATTCCTTATAAAGTAGGGTTCCGTCGCATAGAAATCAAGGAAGTAGACCAAAAAGGCCCCGACGGCAGGAACTATGTGTTGCTGCTGATTAATGGGAAACCCTTGAAGTTGAAAGGGGTGAATATTCATGAACACGATCCTAAAACCGGACATTATGTATCGGAAGAACTGATGCGGCGCGACTTTGAACTGATGAAGCGCGCTAATATTAATACGGTGCGTCTTTGTCATTATCCGCAAGACCGTCGTTTTTATGAGCTGTGCGATGAATACGGCTTCTATGTGTATGATGAGGCCAATATCGAATCGCACGGTATGTATTATAATCTGCGTAAGGGCGGTACGTTGGGCAACAATCCGGAGTGGCTGAAACCTCACTTGTATCGTACAATGAATATGTTTGAGCGCAACAAGAACTATCCTTCCCTGACTTTCTGGTCATTGGGCAATGAAGGCGGTAACGGCTATAATTTTTATCAGACTTATTTATGGCTGAAGCAGGCAGATAAAGAAGTGATGAATCGTCCGGTGAATTATGAACGTGCCGAGTGGGAGTGGAACACGGATATGATTGTGCCTCAGTACCCCAGTGCCCGTTGGCTGGAATCTATCGGTAAGAAGGGTAGCGACCGTCCGGTGGTGCCTTCGGAATATGCACATGCCATGGGAAATTCTACGGGTGGATTGAAACTGCAATGGGATGCCATTTATACTTATCCCAATCTTCAAGGAGGATACATTTGGGATTGGGTAGATCAAGGTATTCTGACGCAGGATGAGCAGGGCCGTCCGTTTTGGGCATACGGTGGCGACTTCGGTACAGATATGCCTAGCGACGGAAATTTCTGTTGCAACGGTATTGTGAATCCCGATCGCGTACCTCATCCAGCTTACAGTGAGGTGAAATACGTTCATCAGAATGTAGCCTTTGAAACTGTAGATGCATTGGCCGGGCAATTTAAGGTGACCAATCGCTTTTATTTCAAGAGCCTGAAGAATTATCAGATACATTATGCAGTGAAAGCTAATGAAAGAGTGATACGTAGTGGAAAATTGTCTATGGATATTGCTCCGCAGTGTAGTGATACGTTGCAAATCAAGGTGGCAGGACTGAAGCCTACGTCCGGTATAGAATATTTTGTGGATTTCAGCGTATTGAATATGGAAGAAGATCCACTGATACCTCAGGGGTATGAAGTGGCCAGAGAACAGATTCGCTTGCCGATTGAATCCTTGCCGCGGAGCTTCAAGACCAACGGACCGGCTTTAACCTGTAGAGAGGAGGGAGATTTATTGACGATACAGTCTTCCTGGGTAGACTTTGTTTTTAATAAGCTTACCGGTGTGGTAGAATCTTACCGTTATCGAGGTACTGAATACTTTAAAGACGGTTTTGGTATTCAGCCTAACTTTTGGCGTGCGCCCAATGACAATGATTACGGCAGTCGTATGCCGTTGCGGTTACAAGTGTGGAAGCAGGCCAGTCGTGATTTTCGGGTGACGGATGCCCACTTGGCCATGGATGGAAAGGATGCGCTGCTTACGATACAGTATGCTTTACCCGCCGGAAATGCCTACGAAGTGACTTATCGCATTCATCCTTCCGGTATCGTAGAGGCAGGATACCTCTTCACTCCGGTAGCTGGAGATTATCAGGCTGACCAAGCTCGTCTTCAAGTGCCGCGTGTAGGCATCCGTTTCCGTATGCCCGCCCCGATGAATCAAGTGTCTTATTTCGGTCGTGGGCCAGAGGAAAACTATACGGACCGGAATGCCGGAGTAGTGGTGGATGGCTTCCATACAACCGCTGACGCTTTATACTATCCGTATGTACGTCCGCAGGAAAACGGACATCACACCGATACCCGTTGGTTGTCTGTCAGTCAGAAAAACGGCAAGGGGCTGACAATTTATGCTGAGGATGTGATGGAATTTTCAGCGTTGCGTAATGCTGTGGAAGATTTCGATGCGGAAGAAGCTGTTCATAGAGACTACCAGTGGAACAACCGCAATGCGGAGGAGCGGAAACACGACGTAAGCACTGCGTATAATATCAAACCGCGGCATACACATATCAATGATATAACTCCGCGCGATTTTGTAGAGGTATGCATAGATGCCCGTCAGATGGGAGTAGGCGGTTATGACAGTTGGGGTTCCATGCCGGATGAACGTTATCTGTTGCCCGCTACTCAAAGCTATCGCCTGCAGTTGACGATAGTTCCTGATTAACAGCTATTCAGCGCCGACAAAGAATAGCTTGGCAAGGAAAAAAAGCATGGCTCGTAAGTGAAAAGTGGTAACTCGCTTTAGCTTCCGAGCCATTTTTATTTCAGCATTTCCATTCGAAATTCAAAGCCTGGCATGTTAATTGTTTGCCATAACTTCGTGGAAGGATTGGATAAGAATAGGCAGCAGCGGCAGATAATCTTTCAATTCTTCTTTCAGTAATTCCAGTGTCTTTTGCTTGTAGCGGTTGACCGATTTAACACTGACATTCAATTCTTCTGCTATCTCGGCATGTGTTTTTCCATTCAGACAACTCTCTATGAATACTTTGCGATAATTATCGGGTAGTTGCTGCAGAGTACTGTATAGCATCTGATAAAGTTCTTCCAAGGTATACACACTATCGGGTTCAGTTTCATAGACTGGAGCTTTTTGCTGGATATGTTCGGCATAGCTCCGTTCATACTCCTGATGCTTTAGATAATTCAGGCAACTGTTCTTGACGCACATCTTTATATATCCCACTGCTGTGCTGGAAAGGGGGTCGAAAGAGTTTTGATTCCATAGGCTGGCAAAGACATCAGATACGATGTCCTCACAGACATCTTTATCCTCAATGTATCTTCCGGCATATAAGCAAAAAGGTGCGTAATAGACTTCGAACAGCTGTTTGAAGTCTTTCTCCTTGCTATTGCTGAATAAAGATTTAATCATAGTCTATGGGGTTCTTTGTTCTTTTGGCAGAACAAAGATGCAAAATTCTTATTATTTTTCCACCATCCTTTTAATAAAAACATTTTTTTTCAAAAAAAAGTGTCTATGCCTGTCCCTTTTCAATCGGAGAATTGTATTATCTATGTAACGCAAGTTTCAAACAGGTTTTAGTACAGGTACAGAGATTGTAAGAGATATGGAAAAATTAGAGATAGGAAGATTGCTTCGCAAAGCCCAAGTATTGACTGATGATGTCCGAGAGATGGAGTCGGTTGATGTGGAGAAGGCTTTTGAACGGATGCGCAAGAAAGCGAAAGCTGGTCAGCGAAAACAGCAGATGGAACAATTGATGCGCTATGCTGCTATGTTGGCTTTGCCGCTGCTGCTTACTACCTTGACCTTTGGCTATCTCTATTTTCATCAGCCGGAAGTACCGGTGCAGTATGCAGAAGTAACTGCATCGGCAGGTTCGGTAATACGTTACGAACTGCCCGACCGTTCGGTAGTGTGGCTCAATGCAGGTACTACTTTGCGTTATCCTACTACGTTCCGTGCGGAGAGCAGAGATGTGGAACTGAATGGAGAAGCTTTTTTTGAAGTGACGGCCGATAAGGAACATCCGTTCTATGTAGCTACTCCTGACGGCCCTACGGTATATGTGCATGGCACTCGATTCAACGTTTCGGCCTATGCCGATGATGCTTCGGTCTGCACGGTACTGGAGCGAGGAAAAGTTAATGTACAGATGTCAGCGCAAGAATCGGTAGCCTTGCATCCCGGAGAGCAGCTGGTGTACGAGAAAGCCGATGGCCGATGGACCAAGAATGAAGTGGATGTCTATGAAAAGATAGCGTGGAAAGACGGTAAACTTATTTTCCGCAATGCTACGCTGGAAGAAGTATTCAAACGTCTGTCCAGGCATTTCAATGTAGAAATTGATTTCCGCAACAGACAGAATAAAGAATTAAGATACCGAGCCACTTTCCGGCAAGAGACCTTGCCCCTGATATTGGATTACCTTTCCAAATCGGGCAATTTGAAGTGGCATGTAGAAGAGTCCGTTCAGCAAGAGGACGGCACACTTAGTAAGACGAAATATATAGTAGATTTATATTAATAACTTAAAAAAATAGATAGCCTATGAGATAATACCAGAAGAAAAACAAAAAAGGAAGAAAGCCGTCCCCACAGCCTCCTTCCAGAGAAAAACACTTATTTTCCCGATGATGAGTCTACCAAACTGAAAATCGGGAGAAAGTCAACCTAGTTCATTATAGTAATAAACTTTAGTTAACCGCAAATGTATGAAAAATAATCATTCATTTAATGCATTATGCCTTAAATATACCTTAAAATTAAAATTGCCTTTACCCATGAGGATAAGTCTGATACTATTATTTGCTGTCTTCTTGCAGTTGTCTGCTAATGACAGTTTTGCTCAGCGTGTGCGTACTTCTTTAGGTATTTCCAAAGCTACCGTAGAGCAAGTGTTGAATAAAATCGAATCTACTTCCGATTATGTGTTCCTTTACAATGACAATACCATTCAGACCGACAGAATGGTGACATTGAATGCCGCTTCTACCAAGATTACGGACATCCTGAATGAAGTGTTTGCAGGTACCAATGTGACGTATGCTATTGTAGATAAACAAATTATTTTGTCTACCAAAAAAGCTGCTCCTGAACAGAGTCAGCAAAAGGTGACCGGAAAGGTAAAAGACGCCAACGGTGAACCTTTAATCGGTGTAAGTATCTTGGTGAAAGGTACTACTAACGGTACTGTAACGGATATAGACGGTAACTTCTCATTGCAGGCCGACAAGGGAGCAGTGTTGGAAGTCAGCTATATCGGTTATGCCACTCAAACTGTTACCGTGACTGGTGCTCCGCTGAATCTAGTGATGAAAGAAGACAGTGAACAACTGGAAGAAGTGGTAGTAACAGCCCTCGGTATCAAGCGTGCCGAAAAAGCTTTGAGCTACAATGTTCAGAAAGTAGGTCAGGATGAATTGGTGCGCGTGAAAGATGCCAACTTTGTAAATTCGCTGAACGGTAAAATTGCCGGTGTAAGTATCAATAAGAGTGCTAGTGGTGTGGGTGGTGCTACTCGCGTAGTGATGCGTGGTGCCAAGTCAATCGAGGGTGACAATAACGCATTGTATGTTGTAGACGGTATTCCTTTGTTCAATACCAACATGGGTAATACGGACAGTGGTATCATGGGTGAAGGCCGTGCCGGATCGGAAGGTATCGCAGACTTTAACCCCGAAGACATTGAAAGCATCTCTGTATTGAGCGGTCCTTCAGCAGCAGCTCTTTATGGTAGTAGTGCAGCCAACGGTGTCATCTTGATTACTACCAAAAAAGGAAAAGAAGGAAAGTTGTCTATTTCCGTATCTTCTTCTACAGAATTTAGCAAGGCTTATATGAC
>Reeses_p2__coassemble_1080_pt1 | contig 35640 bp, 29 predicted proteins | sample Reeses_p2__metabat2_low_PE_030 | metagenome-assembled genome bin Reeses_p2
AGGAAACTATTTACCGTCAGATTCAGAAAGGAAACATTACCGGTGTCAATGCAGGTAAACGAATGACTCTGGTGAGCAAAACAGATTTAATGAAGAAATATCCTCTTCAGTAGTGAATTCCAAGTCATGTGCGTACCTTTCAATACCAATGAAAGAAGTTGTTGCGAATTACACTCCACGCTTTCATTGCCAACTCATACATAAGCGGCACGTGTCCCATCCTGATAATAGTAATAAGGTGTAAGCGTTCCTGCCTTTACTTTCACTTCAAGCAGGGTATGCTTTCATGTTCTATCGGAATAAGTTGAATTTCCGGCACAGGGTCAAGTCTTGCCTTTATCATTTCACTGATTATGCTTAATATGGGATATAGTTATGCCTGTAGCTTGCTTCTAAAAAAATGTCCCGCCGGGTACGCTAATCTTACGGGAAGCGGGCGGGATTTATTGTTGCAAAGATAATAAATTCTTTAATATCTCAAGACTTTATTTATAGTATATCTTATTTTACAAATAGCCGCAATTCAAACACAGAATGTGTATGATTGCGTTGAGCAGATAACTTCTATACAAAATGTATCACGGGGGCATCATAAAATAAAATGAGATAAACTATATTTATTAAGAATGATTATTTCAACAATTAATTTTAAACGCTATCGGTATAGTAAGATATCTTCAACGACTTGATAAATCTGATGATCTTCCGTGACAGATTCGGAATCTAAAACAGAATGTCGGGTATCGCTTGTGGTAGGAATAGGACTGGAAAACTTTTTTTGCGCTTGTTCCCATTCCTCTTTCCGGCTGGTTAATCTAAATTCTGCCATCAATGTGATAGTTTTATCGCTATCCAATAAAGTAACCTCATAGAAGAAACGGTAGCGTCCAGATTTATTAGCATGAACTTCCGGATACAAATCGCCCGACAATTGTTTCTTTCCTCCTGGCTGAATGGCATAAGCTATGTCGAAGAAAGTGTTATGAATAGGCAAATTGCGCCATACACCTTTTTCATCTTCATAGGTAATGAAGTAATAATCGCCACATTCCAAGATTGTGTTGCTTTGGTTAACCAATGTAAAAGTGACTTGGGTAGCTTTCGTGGAATAGACCGGATAGTCGGATAGCAGACAGATGCCTAATGTATCACTCACTCCTACACAATCATTGCGTGATGGTGCTGTCGGACCTTCAAAAATTACTGCAGTGGAATCGATAATCTTCTTCCGGAAGGCTTTTCTTGCTTCGGGTGAATTCAGGATGAAGGTTACCGTAATGCTATGACTTCCCATTCCCCAGCCTGTTATGTTGTTTTTCAAGGATAGATCTGTAAGTTTATCATATTTACTCCGGATAGTATCCATGATGTCTGTCAACTGCGTTTGCGTAAACAATTTGAAAGCAGGCACTTCTAATGCTTGTTCTACTTTGGATGATGTTGTAGCAGAGTAAGGGGTATTATCGGATTTGCATAGTTATGAGACTTCATGAGTTGAATCATTTTGAACGTTTTTATAAACCTTACTAAAAGCTCTACCTGCATGCAGGTGGAGCAAATCTTTCAGATGGGAGCCCGGCTGCTTACAGTACGTTACCCCTACTCGATACTTTTCTGCATCTCCTCGGCCAGCGGAACATACCACTTTGTTACTTTTTCGGGCGTCGGTGTATGGGCTCCAGGGAAATGATAGACGGTGGAATAGTATGCCTGAAACAAGGATTCGTAGTGGGCTACGGTATCGTTTTCACCAAAGAGTCCCCATACGCAGTTGCACCATTCCGGACGACAGCCTTCAAATTGGGTGACCACCAGTTCAGCAGTAGCCGCAGCTATTGCCCACCAGCAGGGCGGGCCGTTCCTTTTCGCAGTAGGCATGCATCTGCTGCAGGGCAATTTTCGGATGCAGCGGAAGGTCCGGGGCTACTACATCGGCCAGGGGTTGGAGTGCTTCGCGCAAGGTGTCGGCCAGGGCACAATGGCCGGAGGCAAAAAATCCTTGAAAGAACAGAATTTTAGATTTAGTTTTCATGTCTTTTGTTTTTAAGTGAATATTCAAGGTACTTGGATTTAAATCCAGTGTAAATAATGTGATTATTAGGGAATAATCCTAAGAAAATATTCTTTTTTGAGGTCAATACAAGATATTTTCTTATATTTGTGAGAAGTGTAGGTTATGTACGTCCGGGAAGTGGACGTTGAGAATTTTAGATTCAGATGATGAACAGATTTGACATTGTAATAGAGCATCAGTCGCAAGTGGAGGAATTGATCCGATACTGGGGTTTTCTGCCTTTTTTTAAGAATACGATTCCAGGGTTTTCTATCGAAGAGATGACCCCGCCCAACTTGCTGTTTGGCGACGAATTTCTTCAGGGCCCCTGGGGATGGAAAGGACCGATTATTGCTAATTGGGAGTCGGCCTACGGTAAATTTTTCCGAGGGAAAGCCGGCTTCATCAGTTTGCATTGGCTACCTGATTTCATGAATTGGCGGCGTTCTCTCTATCCGCTTCGCAAACAACCTAAAGATGCCAGATGCATACTAGACGTGTTGCTGGAAAACGAGTCCATGATTTCCAGAGATCTGAAGAAAGCATCCGGCTTCACCTTGAGCCGTAAACGCAACGCATTCAATCCTAATGACCCGTCCAAGCCGATAGTAAACAAGCGAAATGGCATGGCATTCGACTCGCTTATAGCACAGTTGGAAATGGGAACACACGTCTGCATAGCCGATTTTGAATATCTGATTTCCAAAAAAGGAGAACCTTATGGCTGGGGACTGGCCCGTTACTGCACGCCTGAAGCCATGTATCCGGATTTATTTCCTCTGAAAGAGCGGGTGGAGGGACGTACGCCCAGACAGTCACGCCAACGCATAGTGCAACATGTATGTAATCAGCTGCCCGATGTAGATAAGGCTCTTATCGAAAAACTGATTTAAGCCAGAGAGGATAAAAAATGTGGGTTAGCGTTAACCAACCCACATTTATTTCAACTATTTGGCATCCAAGGCCCTCTGTAACTGTTTCTTCATTTCATCCGCTCCGGGTTTTGCAACTTTGCCATTTTTACAGCACTCTTTCCAGGATGGCGCGTGCCACAGCACCGGTCACTTCACCGTTTTCGCCGTAATGGGCTCCGCGTTCATTGAAGCGGCGTTCTATTTCTACGATGGTCTCCATGCCGATGTTTTCTTCGTGCAGACGGGTAGAAAGACCTAGCGAACGGAAGAAGGCTTCGGTCTTCTCAATGGCCTGGTCAATGCGCTCGTTGGCAGTGCCGGTGTGGATACCCCAGATGCGTTCGCCGTATTGCAGCAGTTTGCTTTCTTTGGAGCGGCGAAGCACATGCAAGGTGCCGGGCAGCACGATGGCCAGCGTATTGCCGTGGGTCAGACCGTGCAGGGCGGTGAGCTCATGCCCTATCATGTGGGTAGACCAGTCTTGCGATACGCCCATGGCGATAAAGCCGTTCAGCCCCATGGTAGCCGAGAGCATAAAGTCGGCCATCAGCTGGTAGTCTTGTTGATTTTCCTTGATAAGAGGAGCTATCTCAATCAGCGTCTGCAGAATGCCTTCTGCCCAGCGGTCCATCACCCGGCTCTGTCCGGCCACCGTCATATACTGTTCCATGACGTGTACAAAGGTGTCGGCCAAGCCGCAGGCCACCTGATAGGGAGGCAGGGTAAAGGTTACTTGTGGGTCGAGGATGGAGAAGACCGGATAATTAGAGTAGAAAGCATACTTCTCTTTCGTTTCGTGACGGGAAATCACAGCCCCGTCGTTCATTTCCGAACCGGTGGCAGGCAGGGTAAGTACTGTGGCCAGGGGTACGGTGTGATGTACAGGCTGTCCGGCTTTCACCAACTCCCAGGCATCGCCCTCGTACAGCAGTCCGGCCGAAATCAGTTTGGTGCCGTCAATCACCGAACCACCCCCTACAGCCAGCAGGTAATCCACCTTTTCTTCCTTGCCCAAGGCAATGGCTCGGCGCAATGTTTCGATGGCAGGATTAGGCTCGATGCCCCAGAACTCTACGGTATAGTGGTGCTTCAGCGCATCTTTCACTTGCTGATACACGCCGTTTCTCTTCACACTTCCGCCGCCAAAGGTAATCATAATGCGCTTGTCGGCAGGAATCTCTTTCGATAACTGAGCAATCATCCCTTTACCGAGGATGAGCTTCACAGGATTCTGAAATATAAAATTATTCATCATGGTATATTAAGATTAAGATGTTAGTCTATTCGAGTCACAGCAGGGCATACACTCCCATCCGTCCACCGTGCCGGTGTGGGAAGAGAAGTTCACGCCTATCAGATATATCGGGCGTTCATCCGCCTGATACGAGCGGGCATACCCCTTCGCCTGTATCTGCCGCAAGGCCTGCGCTGCCGTTCCGTCCAGCTTGAACTCGAAGATATAGACATACTTCGGGGTCTCCACCACGCAGTCCACCCTCCCCTCGCTCTGCTCCATCTCCAGATGCACCGCATACACGCTCATCAGGCGGAGCAGCAAGTAGAAAGTGTACTGGAAATAACGCTCCCTCTCGCGCTCGCTCTCCTTGCGGCGGGCAGTATAAGGTATGCTGGCCAGAAAAGAAGTCAGCAGGGTGCGGAACTGATCCAGCTCCCCATCCTCCAAAGCAAATGTCAAGTCCTGCGCCAGATTGCTTGCACTATTTTTTGCATGAAGATAATTGGAAGCCACCAATGTCAGGAAGCCGTTCTTCACTTCATTGTTCGGAAAGTCGAGCAGGAAACGATTCCGGCGGAAGTCGTAATCCTTAATGGTGAGGTAGCCGCTCTGGTAAATCATCGGCAGCGGATATTCTGTATCCGCCTTGTAGTTCACAAACTCGTCCAGCGAATAATACTTGCCCGTCAGCTCATCGATGCCCTCGTGAAAATGATTCATCAGGCGGATAAGGTAGGTCGGTGTACCCGTGGAAAACCAGTAATCACGGATATCATGCGAATCAAAGGCATTCAGCACACTGAAAGGGTTGTAGATATCCACCAGCCTTTTACCGAAATGATAACCGTCGTACCGCTGCTTCAACTGCTGACGCATTTCCTCCTCCGCGCAGCCCTGCTCAGCGGCCATATCCCGAATCGGTTCGACAAAAATGCGGTGCAACTCCTCTTCCGTGATGCCGCAAAGCGCCTCGTACTTATCATACATGCTGATATCTTTCGGCTGGTTGAAACCGCTGAACACACTCACCTGCGAGAACTTCGTCACACCCGTCAGGAACACGAACCGCAGGTATTCATCCGCACGCTTGAACACCGAATAGAAAGCCTTCAGCGTTTCCCGGTTGCGAACCAGCAGATGCGAATCCTCCTCCAGCACATCCAGTAGAGGCTTGTCGTATTCGTCCACCAGCACCACCACACTCCTGCCGCTGCGCTCACAGGCCGCTTTCAGAACCTGTTCAAAACGAGCTCCCAGACTGTCAAACTCCTCTGGCACAACACCATATTCTCTTTCCCAACGCACAAGGTAACCTTTCAGACACGATTCCAAGGCTCCCGGAGTGGCAAATTCCTCCCCGTTAAAGTCGAAATGAAACACCTTATGCACATGCCAGTCCTGCTCCAGCGCCGCTATCTTCAGGCCGGCAAACAATTTCTTCTGTCCCTCGAAATAGGCTTTTAGGGTGGAAAGCAGCAGGCTCTTGCCAAAACGGCGCGGACGGCTCAGGAAATACACCTTTCCCTCCGTAGCCAGCGAATACACCATATCCGTCTTGTCCACATAGACAAAGCCGCCGGATATAATATTCTCAAAAGTCTGTATGCCAATCGGGTATTTCATAACTATATTCTTTTAATGATATTCCTCACAAAGATGATAAAAATCACAGATATAAACAAATCTGCGAAACTGAAAAATAGTTTTTTTTCCCGTGACAAAACGGTTCTTTAATCCGGATAAAGCTATACTTTACGTGCGTTAAAGCACTTCTTTAAGTATATAAAAAAGGGGGGGCTTACCCATACATATAAGCCCCCCCGGTTAGAATATTCTGTTTCTTTTACATCCAAACAGTATGTTTTTTTCACAATCCATTCATAATATAGGAACTACCAGACGGTCTTTGGGATCTATAGACCACTGCACTTGATACGTTGCTCCTCTGAAAGTATCTAACAGGATAAAGTTATACATATTTTTTGTGGGATATAATTCATATCTCCCATTGACTTGGCTAGTATCCAATTCCACACTGTTCAATACGGTCTCAAATCTAGACTCATCTCCCTTTACAGAGTATTGCACTAGCCACATCCTACCATTTGAGGTATCCAACTTAATAAAAATCCACATATTCTCTGTGGGATATAGTTTATACCTCGTGCTAATATTAGTGGCAGGAGCTCCGGCAACAGCCACTGGCTCTTTCACTGGCTCTGCTTGGGAGTGAGAATTACTACAAGCTACCAATAAAACAAAAACCAATGAAAATACAGTAACATACAATCGTTTCATAATCCTATATTTTAAGGTTAAACATTCTCTATCGCATAATCTTGCAGGTAGCATTATGGTGATTTCTTCATGGCATGCTCCTCGCTCGTTACCACCATAATATAGCTTCTTATTCCCTATGAAATAACCTGATTGCCATAAGAAAGGCTCCATTGCAAATATAGCAAAAAAAATGGTAAACTCCAAGTATAATCTTTCAGTAACTTTAGGCTACAAGGATAGATTTTAAATCATGCATACTCTGTACTCCGTTTTAAGCAGACAGCTTCATTCCCGTATGCAGCTAGCTGCCTACTCCCCACCTCAGTCGCTACTGGTCCGTATCAGACCCGTAACTTCTCCGTGCAGAGGTACCTCTGGCTGGGAAAGCTACGGAGCTGTTGCGCTTCTGTTCGGGCGGAGAGCCGGTGGGGAGGCAATTCGCAGTGGCATTATTTTTGCAGTCTGAGAAAATCCATTATTTTTGCCTGCAAGAAGCAGCGGGATGCAGACGCCCGCTGCTGAATAAACCCTTAAAAACAGCATATACCATGAACAGAATTTGTGAACTATTTGGAATACAGTACCCCATCATCCAAGGGGGTATGGTGTGGTGCAGCGGATGGAGACTGGCTGCTGCGGTGAGCAATGCGGGCGGATTGGGACTGATAGGTGCAGGCTCTATGCACCCCGACACGCTGCGCGAACATATACGGAAATGCCGGGCGGCTACCACGAAACCCTTTGGCGTGAATGTACCCTTGATGTACCCGGAGATAGACCGGGTGATGCAGATTTTGGTGGAAGAAGAGGTGAAGATAGTATTTACCTCGGCCGGGAACCCAAAGACGTGGACTTCGTATCTGAAAGAGCGGGGCATCACGGTGGCCCACGTGGTAAGCAGTTCCAAATTTGCAGGCAAATGTCAGGAGGCCGGCGTAGATGCCATTGTGGCCGAAGGATTCGAAGCCGGCGGACATAACGGACGGGAAGAGACCACTACGCTCTGCCTGATACCGTCGGTAAGGCGGGCCACTACCCTGCCGCTGATAGCCGCGGGCGGTATCGGCACGGGAGAGGGTATACTGGCCGCGTTTGCTCTGGGGGCCGAAGGTGTACAGGTGGGCACGCGCTTTGCCTTGACACAAGAAAGTTCGGCTCATGAGGCATTCAAGCAGTTGTGTCTGGGGCTGAAAGAAGGCGACACCAAACTGCTGCTGAAGAAGCTCTCTCCCACCCGACTGGTGAACAGCAATTTCAGCAGGGCTGTAGAAGAGGCAGAGGCTCGCGGGGCTTCAGTAGAAGAACTGAAGGAACTGCTGGGTAAAGGACGTGCCAAGAAGGGAATCTTTGAGGGGAATTTAGAAGAAGGCGAACTGGAGATAGGACAGGTAGCGGCATTGTGTCATGAGATGCAGACAGCCGAACAGGTGATGCAGGAACTGGTGAAAGGGTACCGGGATGCCCGACTGCAATTACCTCAGAACTGGGAATAAACGGCTCGCAGGAAAGAAAAAAAGAGTGTGCCGAATACTTCTTCGGCACACTCTTACGTTTAATAAATGACGGTTAAAGCAATTTACTTAGCCAACACCAACACCAGTTCATTGTTGGCATTGTAGAAACCGATGTTGCCACCGGCCAATTTGCCAAAGCTCTTCACTTCGTTCAAAGCCTTCAACACACGAGTTTCTACCGATGAATCAGGGCAAGCCATCATCGTAGAAGCCACCTGCGGGAAAGAGATAGCTGTAGGATTAGCCTCATCGTACTCCACACCTCCGTTAATCAGATTGCAGCCGGCATGACCGTTCATGCGCTTGGCAGCTGCATCAAACTGCATGAAGGGCTGATTCTCCATGCCCGACGGGATAGCTTCGCCACCAGCCTGCACAATCATCCACTTACCGTTCAGGTCGGCCAGCTTCACCGAAGCTTCGCGCTTCTGCAGCACCACTACCGGACGTTTTGACGATGCACACAGTGCTATCTGCCCCTTATCAAGCAGTCGGTATTTTTTCACCTTAGACAATGCTGACAGCACATTTTCTTCCACCGTCATATCCGGACACATCATACGTGTGCTACCCAAAGCGCCCAAGTCGATAGTACCCGGCTTGGCATTTACATCGAAACTGCCCATAATGCGGTTACAGCCGCTGTTACCATAGATTTTTCCACCTTTCGTATCAAATCCGATAAACGGAAATTCCTGTTCGGAAGCAGGCACTACGGCCGTACCGTTGATTTCAATAATGTTCCATTCACCGCTGATGTCGGCCAACACGGCAGCTTGCTTCGAAGTGCCACAAGATGACAAGCCTCCTACCAGGCTGGCCATACACAAAGAAACTAATACTTTTCTCATCGTTTTTTATTATTTAAGTTAAAAATACGGGGGCAAATATAGAGAAAATATAGTAATCGCAAAGCAATCGGTATTTTTTTACCGACTATTTTAATAAGTATTTAACGGGATTATCGCTAAAATGTGGAAATTATACCGTATATTTGCTTTCGAATAAATCTGAAAACGGGCTAATCCTTATAGAAACAGTATTACAGACCGTTTTTCAAGCCATGCATTTATAAACTATAAAACTAAAATAAACAAAGAAATGGGTAAAGTTCTTATTATCGGTGCAGGCGGTGTAGGTACCGTCGTGGCACACAAAGTAGCTCAAAATCCGGAAGTGTTTACTGAAATCATGATTGCCAGCCGCACCAAGGCAAAATGCGATGCTGTGGTGAAAGCGATTGGAAATCCCAACATACAGACGGCTCAAGTGGATGCTGACAGTGTGGAAGAATTGGTAGCACTGTTCAATAGCTTCAAGCCGGAAATCGTTATCAACGTGGCACTGCCTTACCAGGACCTCACCATCATGGAAGCTTGTCTACAGACGGGAGTAAACTACCTGGATACAGCCAACTACGAACCGAAAGACGTTGCTCACTTTGAATACAGCTGGCAATGGGCGTACAAGAAACGCTTCGAAGAGGCCGGACTGACTGCCATCCTAGGATGTGGATTCGACCCGGGCGTAAGCGGCATCTATACGGCTTATGCTGCCAAGCATCATTTCGATGAAATACAGTATCTGGATATTGTGGACTGCAACGCAGGTAATCACCACAAGGCGTTTGCCACCAACTTCAATCCGGAAATCAATATCCGCGAGATTACACAGAACGGACGTTACTACGAAAACGGAGAATGGGTGACTACCAAACCGTTGGAATTCCACAAGGATTTGACGTATCCGAACATCGGACCGCGCGACTCTTACTTGCTGTATCACGAGGAACTGGAATCATTGGTGAAGAATTTTCCCACCATCAAGCGTGCCCGCTTCTGGATGACCTTCGGACAGGAGTATCTTACTCACTTGCGCGTAATTCAGAACATCGGTATGGCCCGTATCGACGAAGTGGATTATAACGGTATGAAGATTGTTCCGCTGCAGTTCCTGAAAGCTGTATTGCCCAACCCGCAGGATTTGGGCGAAAACTACGAGGGCGAAACTTCTATCGGCTGCCGTATACGCGGTATAAAAGATGGCAAGGAACGCACGTATTATGTATACAACAATTGCAGCCACCAGGAGGCCTACAAGGAAACAGGCATGCAGGGTGTGAGCTACACCACCGGTGTACCGGCCATGATTGGTGCCATGATGTTCCTGAAAGGATTGTGGAAGCGTCCGGGTGTATGGAATGTGGAAGAGTTCGATCCGGATCCATTCATGGAACAGCTCAACAAGCAAGGATTGCCCTGGCATGAAATTATCGACGGCGACCTGGAACTGTAATCATATTCATTTAAATTCCATACCACGTGAATATAGGAGACAAGGCCCCGGAAATACTGGGCATCAACGAAAAAGGAGAAGAAGTACGACTCAGTTCGTATGCCGGCAGAAAGGTGGTACTTTACTTCTACCCTAAAGACAGTACATCGGGATGTACAGCACAAGCCTGCAACCTGCGCGACCACTACAGTGAGTTGCGCGAAGCAGGCTATGAGGTGATTGGCGTAAGCATCGACAGCGAGAAATCGCACCAGAAGTTTATCGAAAAGAACCAATTGCCCTTTACGCTGATTGCTGATACCGACAAGAAGCTGGTGGAGCTGTTCGGCGTGTGGGGAGAAAAAAGTATGTATGGCCGCAAGTACATGGGCACGTTCCGCACCACTTTCCTGATTAATGAAGAGGGCATCGTGGAGCGTATCATCGGTCCGAAAGAAGTGAAGACCAAGGATCATGCGGCGCAAATTTTAAAATAATGCAGTATGGCTAAAAAAGACGAACTTAATTTTGAAGGAGACAACGTGGCTGCCAGCGAAAAACTGAAAGCGCTGCAAGCGGCCATGGACAAGATAGAAAAAAGTTTTGGCAAAGGTTCCATCATGAAGATGGGCGATGACCACATCGACGAGGTGGAGGTGATTCCTACAGGCTCTATCGGCTTAAACGTAGCATTGGGCGTAGGCGGCTATCCGCGCGGACGTATCATCGAAATCTATGGCCCGGAATCTTCCGGTAAGACTACGCTGGCCATCCATGCCATAGCGGAAGCTCAAAAGGCTGGCGGTATCGCTGCATTCATCGATGCCGAACATGCTTTCGACCGCTTTTACGCAGCTAAGTTGGGGGTAGACGTAGACAACTTACTGATTTCACAACCCGACAACGGCGAGCAGGCACTGGAGATTGCCGACCAGCTGATCCGTTCGTCTGCCATCGATATCATCGTGGTGGACTCGGTAGCTGCACTGACTCCGAAAGCTGAAATCGAAGGAGATATGGGTGACAACAAGGTGGGATTGCAGGCACGACTGATGTCGCAGGCATTGCGTAAGCTTACAGCCAGCGTCAGCAAGACACGCACCACTTGTATCTTCATCAACCAGCTGCGCGAGAAAATCGGTGTGATGTTTGGCAACCCCGAAACGACCACGGGTGGTAACGCGCTGAAATTCTACGCATCGGTACGCTTGGATATCCGTCCGGGCACGGCTATTAAGAACGGCGACGAGGTGCTGGGTAAGCAGACGAAGGTGAAGGTGATCAAGAACAAGGTGGCTCCTCCGTTCCGCCGGGCTGAGTTCGACATCATGTTTGGCGAGGGTATCTCAAGAGCGGGTGAAATCATCGACTTGGGTGCCGAACTGGGCATCATCAAGAAGAGCGGTTCATGGTTCAGCTACAACGATACCAAGCTGGCACAGGGTCGTGATGCAGCCAAACAGGTGATTCTGGATAATCCGGAATTGGCCGAGGAACTGGAAGGACTGATCTTCGAGGAACTGAAAAAGGAACAGTAAACGGGGAGAAAACATCGTTTACATCAAGATAAAATAGGTGTGGCTCGCAGGGGCTTCACCTATTTTTTTTTGCACGATTCCCGTAACCGCATGAACCAAACCTAACCGTAATTGTTAGAAAGATACATTCAGTCGCTGAAAAAGAATGCAGTACGGCTGAAAGCATGAAACGAACTAAACCTAACAATAAACTTTTAAGTATGAAAAAATTAATGTTAATCGCCTTGTTGATTACAAGTGCAGGACTCTCTGCCAGCTATGCGCAGAGCAGTAACTCAAGCAGACATGCCGAACGGAAGGCGCAACGTGATGCCGAACGTGCACAAATGAAAGCACAGGAAGCTGCCGAAAATGCGGTGTCGTATGAAGATGCAGTACAAGCGCTGAACAACCGTAAATTTGTATTGGAAGCCGATCAGGTAATCTTCCGGAACGGACAATCGGCGTTTGTAACCTCCAACACCAATTTTGTATGGGTCAATGAAGAAAAAGGTACGGTACAGGTGGCATTCAATACGGCCTACCCCGGTCCGAATGGAATAGGCGGCATTACGGTAGACGGCAGCGTATCTGATTTCAAAGCCACCACAGACAAGCGAGGCAACATCAACTGCCAGTTCAGTATTCAGGGAATCGGAATTTCTGCTCAAGTATTCTTATCGCTTACGAACGGAGGAAACAAGGCCAGTGTAGACATCAATCCAAACTTCAACGGAAACACCATGACCTTAAGCGGTAAATTACTTCCGCTGAACCAATCAAGCATTTACAAAGGCCGAGCATGGTAGCCTGAATAAGCCCCATACAGTTTTACTATATATATATTGCTACACCGCCACCCTGCGTGCCTCGATGCATTCAGAGTGGCGGTGTTCAATTATCTCAACTACTAATCAGCTTATTTATAACGTTTGTAATCGGCTACAAAACCGTCTTTCATCCAACGAGCCAGGGCTTCGCGATTGGAATCTATCACAAAACGACGCTGGTCAAAAGTGTTCTGAATATTTCCCAGTTCCACAAATAATGCCACAGGAGTAGCATTGAGCAACACATATAGCCCCCGCTCACTGACGGTACCTCGGAAGCCACGATTGGGCTGGTGACGATCGTACTTCGACTCAAACGTACGCTTCATGGTAGTGGCCAACCGCTCACCCTGCGCACTCTTGGGAGCATGATAAAAGAAGACATCGGTTTGTGCCCTTCTGCTACGACTGTCTACATGCAGGAAAATAGCCCGACAATATTTATAACGCTGCTGGTCTTTTTTGTAAAGATTATTAATGGCTGTACACCGTTGCTGCAGGCGTGCCGTTTGGTTCAAAGGAATCGGACTGCCCATGCAAGTCTCTCGTTTGCTGTTCTTCAGATAAGCATCGTCGCGGATACCGTCTTTGGCATCTTGTATAATGATGTGTACCTCGGCCCCTTCGAGCATCAGCTGACGAGCCAGACGAAGAGCCACATCGTAGGCATACTCATCTTCATGCAGTTTTTTATGCCCCATCTTGCCAATGGCACCGGGGTCGGGACCGCCATGACCGCTCACTACATAGAAGCAAGCCCCTTTCAACGATTGCCCTACGGGCTGAATTTCAGCCTGCTTTTTACCAAACAACGGCTCACGTACTACACGCTGCCCACCCGTTTGAGACGATTGTCTTGAGGAAGATTCCGCACCCTGCAACGGAGGTAATAAGTACTTTACTCCTATGCGCAACTCTTTCTTTCCGTGAAGTTTTTGCTTATTCATCTGCAAAAATGAACGGTAATATGTTTTGCTGGGCCTGCCATGACGCTCCAAAAACGTAGTGATACCCTCTCCTGGCTTTGGAGTAGCATATTGCTCTTGTGCGGACAAAAAAGTCAGAAAAAAGAAAATAAAATAGATAAAAAGATGAATCCGAATCATAAAATAATTTATTTGAGTACAAAATTACAATCTTTTCCTTATTTTTGCGATGAATTATCTTGCAGAAGGGAGTTAAAGCGAGTTAAAAAACTCATTATATAAAAGCCATAGAATTTCAGAATGGCATGGGTCTTACCTAGCTCCTCACTTCTATAATACTCGACAGACCTTGTTGAGTAAACTGCATAATGAAAATCTAAAATAGAAACAGTATGTCCAAACAATTTAAACCTGAAACCCTCTGTGTACAAGCCGGATGGTCGCCCAAGAAAGGGGAGCCGCGTGTACTTCCCATTTATCAAAGTACTACGTTTAAGTATGAAACCAGTGAACAGATGGCACGTCTGTTCGACCTGGAAGACAGCGGATACTTTTATACGCGCCTCCAAAATCCTACCAATGATGCCGTAGCAGCCAAGATTGCCGCCTTGGAGGGAGGTATCGCTGCCATGCTGACCTCGAGCGGTCAGGCTGCCAACTATTATGCTATCTTTAATATTTGCCAGGCCGGCGACCACTTTGTTTGCTCATCAGCCATCTATGGCGGAACTTTCAACTTGTTTGGCGTAACCATGAAAAAACAGGGTATCGACGTAACCTTTGTATCACCCGATGCCAGCGAAGAAGAAATCTCGGCTGCATTCCGTCCCAATACGAAGGCTCTGTTCGGAGAAACCATCTCGAACCCCTCGCTCGAAGTGCTCGACATCGAGAAGTTTGCCCGCATTGCTCATCAGCACGGGGTGCCCCTGATTGTAGACAATACCTTCCCTACCCCTATCAACTGCCGACCGTTTGAATGGGGAGCCGACATCGTGGTACATTCTACAACCAAGTACATGGACGGACATGCCACGAGTGTAGGAGGTGCCATCGTGGACAGCGGAAATTTTGACTGGGAAGCACATGCCGACAAATTCCCGGGACTCTGCACACCAGACGACTCTTATCACGGGCTGACTTACACCAAAGCTTTTGGCAAGATGGCCTACATCACCAAAGCCACTGCGCAACTGATGCGCGACCTGGGCAGCATCCAATCGCCTCAAAACGCTTTCTTGCTGAATCTGGGACTGGAAACACTGCACCTGCGCATGCCGCAACACTGCAGCAATGCACAAAAAGTGGCCGAATACCTGCAACAAAACGACAAAGTGGCGTGGGTAAACTACTGTGGATTACCTGGCAACAAGTATTATGAATTGGCTCAAAAATACCTGCCCAACGGTTCGTGCGGAGTTATTTCTTTCGGACTGAAAGGCGGACGAGAGGCTTCTATTCAATTCATGGACAGCTTGAAACTGGTTGCCATCGTGACTCACGTGGCCGATGCACGCACTTCTGTACTTCACCCGGCTAGCCATACACACCGACAAATGACTGATGAGCAACTCATTGAAGCAGGAGTAAGACCCGACTTAATCCGACTCTCTGTAGGTATAGAGAATGCCGATGACATCATAGCCGACATTGAACAGGCTCTGAATGCTTAAGCAATAATCTGAATAACAAGAACTTTAAATCAATAAAAAAAAACAACCATATGGCAAAAGTAACGAAAGAAGCCGCTTTGCTCTATCATTCACAGGGCAAACCGGGGAAGATAGAAGTAGTGCCTACCAAGCCCTACAGTACCCAATCAGACCTCTCGCTGGCTTACTCTCCGGGGGTGGCAGAACCCTGTCTGGAAATTGAGAAGAATCCGCAAGATGCCTATAAATATACTTCTAAAGGCAATTTGGTGGCCGTTATCTCCAACGGTACCGCCGTACTAGGCTTGGGAGACATTGGTGCACTGGCAGGAAAACCTGTTATGGAAGGAAAAGGATTACTTTTCAAAATATACGGAGGAATCGATGTATTCGATATTGAAGTCAATGAAAAAGACCCTGATAAATTCATTGAAGCCGTTAAAGCCATTGCCCCCACTTTTGGAGGTATCAACCTGGAAGATATCAAAGCCCCTGAATGCTTCGAAATAGAACGACGACTGAAAGAGGAACTGGATATACCGGTAATGCACGACGACCAACACGGAACGGCTATCATCTCTAGTGCCGGACTGCTGAATGCCCTCGAAGTGGCAGGTAAACGCATTGAAGACGTGAAAATTGTAGTCAATGGAGCAGGAGCGGCTGCAATCTCTTGTACCAAGCTGTATGAATCGCTGGGAGCTACACACGAAAACATCATCATGCTAGACTCTAAAGGAGTAATAACCTGCGACCGCGAAGGGCTGAACGAAACCAAACGTTATTTTGCTACAGACCGCCGCGACATCCACACGCTGGAAGAAGCCGTTAAAGGAGCCGACGTATTCTTAGGACTGTCGAAAGGCAATGTACTGACACAAGATATGGTACGCAGCATGGCCGACCACCCCATTGTGTTTGCCCTGGCCAACCCTGTACCGGAAATTTCGTATGAAGATGCCATGGCCGCACGACCCGATGTATTGATGTCTACCGGCCGCTCAGACTATCCCAATCAGATTAACAATGTAATTGGCTTCCCTTACATCTTCCGTGGAGCACTCGACGTGGCTGCTACCGCTATCAATGAAGAAATGAAACTGGGAGCCGTACATGCCATCGCAGATTTGGCCAAGCAGCCAGTACCCGATGTGGTGAATGAGGCATACCATGTAAACAACTTCACCTTTGGTCCGGACTACTTCATACCTAAGCCTGTAGACCCCAGACTGATTACCGAAGTATCGATGGCAGTGGCACGTGCTGCCATAGAGAGTGGTGTGGCACGCAAACCTATCGAAGACTGGGAGGCATACCGCCAGCACCTGAAAGAACTGATGGGTCAGGAAAGCAAACTTACCCGCCAACTATATGACACTGCACGCCGAAACCCACAACGGGTAGTTTTTGCAGAAGGTGTACACCCCAATATGCTGAAGGCTGCTGTAGAAGCAAAGGCGGAAGGCATTTGCCACCCGATTGTATTGGGCAACGATGAAGCGATTGAAAAGATGGCCAAAGAATTGGATTTGAGCCTCGACGGCATTGAAATCGTGAATCTGCGCCACCCCAATGAATCTGAACGCCGCGAACGCTATGCCCACCTGCTGGCAGAGAAACGTGCCCGCGAAGGGGTAACGTATGAAGAAGCCAACGACAAGATGTTTGAACGCAACTACTTTGGCATGATGATGGTAGAAACCGGTGAGGCCGATGCCTTCATCACCGGCTTGTACACCAAATACAGCAACACCATCAAGGTGGCAAAGGAAGTTATTGGTATACAGCCAGAATACAAGCATTTTGGCACTATGCACATACTTAACTCCAAAAAAGGTACATACTTTTTGGCGGATACCTTGATCAACCGTCATCCTGATGCGGATACCTTGATTGATATAGCTAAACTATCGGCCAACACGGTACGATTCTTCAACCATACCCCTGTCATGGCTATGCTCAGCTATTCGAATTTCGGAGCAGACTCTGAAGGAAGTCCGGTAAATGTACACACAGCTGTGGACTATATGCAGCGCACTTACCCGGAACTAGCCATTGACGGAGAAATGCAAGTAAACTTTGCCATGAACCGACAGATGCGCGATAAAAAATATCCGTTCAACCGACTCAGCGGTAAAGATGTAAATACCCTGGTGTTCCCTAACCTCAGCTCGGCCAATGCCGGGTATAAATTGCTGCAAGCCATGAACACCGACATGGAACTGATAGGCCCCATCCAGATGGGTCTGAACAAACCGATTCACTTCACCGACTTTGAAAGTTCAGTGCGCGATATTGTCAACATCACGGCCGTAGCAGTAATCGATGCCATCGTAGCCAAGAAAAAAGCCTGCCAATGTGAAGACATCTGATTATGAAGAAAAAACTCTCCAGAACACAAATTATCTGCATAGTGCTGCTTTGGGCAGCACTATGCTATTTAGTATTGGTAAATGCCGAACGCATTGATGGCCCAACGGTAGTTACACTGCTACTGTCGGCTGCATTTGTATTCGTTCCCGTATACCAGTCCATCAAAAAGAAAGATAATGCATAAAAACCTATCTTTTTATTCCTAATCAGATATAAAAAATAACAAATTTGATATTTTTATCCACTTTTTCTTTATATTTTGCTTGCCAGTACAATTTTTATATGTACTTTTGCAACGAAAATAATTGAAATCGATTATACAACCCTTATAAAAAGAAAAGATTATGAACGCAGCCAAGGTATTAGAAGACTTAAAAAGACGTTTTCCCAACGAACCCGAGTATCACCAAGCCGTAGAAGAAGTGCTTAGCACCATTGAAGAAGAATACAATAAACATCCGGAATTCGACAAGGCCAATCTGATAGAACGCCTGTGCATTCCAGATCGTGTATACCAGTTCCGCGTTACTTGGGTGGACGATAAAGGTAACGTACAGACGAACATGGGATACCGTGTACAGCACAACAATGCCATTGGTCCTTACAAAGGCGGCATCCGATTCCATGCTTCAGTCAATCTTTCTATCCTGAAGTTCCTTGCTTTCGAACAAACCTTCAAAAACTCACTGACCACTCTTCCCATGGGTGGCGGCAAAGGGGGTTCAGACTTCTCTCCGCGCGGCAAGAGCAATGCAGAAGTAATGCGCTTTGTACAAGCTTTCATGCTGGAGTTATGGCGCCACATCGGTCCTGAGACCGACGTACCGGCTGGCGATATTGGTGTAGGTGGCCGTGAAGTAGGTTTTATGTTCGGTATGTACAAGAAATTGGCTCATGAATTTACCGGAACCTTTACTGGAAAGGGACGCGAATTCGGAGGTTCATTGATTCGTCCGGAAGCTACCGGATACGGTAACATCTATTTCTTGCTGGAAATGTTGAAAACTCAAGGCACAGACCTCCAGGGAAAAACTTGCTTGATTTCTGGTTCAGGAAATGTGGCTCAATATACAGCAGAGAAGGTATTGCAAATGGGTGGAAAGGTATTGACTATGTCCGACTCTGACGGCTACATCTACGACCCGGAAGGTATCGACCGCGAGAAACTAGACTATATCATGGAACTGAAAAATCTCTACCGTGGTCGTATTCGTGAATACGCAGAACAATACCCAGGTGTGAAATATGTGGAAGGCGCTCGTCCTTGGGGTGAAAAAGCAGATATCGCACTGCCTTCAGCTACACAGAACGAAATCAACGGTGATGATGCCCGCCAATTGATAGCTAATGGCGTAATGGCGGTAAGCGAAGGAGCCAATATGCCTTCTACTCCCGAAGCTATCCGCGTATTCCAGGAAGCCAAGATTCTCTATGCACCGGGCAAGGCTGCCAACGCAGGAGGTGTGTCTGTATCCGGACTGGAAATGACTCAGAATTCTATCAAGCTGGGATGGAGTGCCGAAGAAGTAGATGAAAAGCTGAAGAGCATTATGAAAAATATCCACGCTGCTTGTGTACAGTATGGTACCGAAGCGGATGGCTATGTAAATTATGTAAAAGGTGCCAATGTGGCAGGATTCATGAAAGTGGCCAAAGCCATGATGGCTCAGGGCATTCTATAAGCCCCATACATCTGCCGATTGTTTCAATCAGGTCTATAAAAACTCTGCAAGCAGAAATGCACGCAGAGTTTTTTTTGCTATTTTTGCAGCCATTACTAAAGGCTAATAAAAATGGAAAATAAAGTAACTCCCATACTGCTTCTCACCGGTTATCTGGGAAGCGGAAAAACGACATTGGTCAACCACATCCTAAGCAACAGACAAGGTATTAAGTTTGCTGTCATCGTAAACGATATCGGTGAAGTGAATATCGATGCCAAACTGATTCAGCAAGGAGGGATTGTAGGGAAAAAAGACGACAGTTTGGTGTCGCTGCAAAACGGTTGTATCTGTTGCAACCTGAAAATGGACCTTGTGGAACAAGTAGCCGATCTGATGAAGCTGCAACGCTTTGACTATATCGTCATTGAAGCCAGCGGTATTTGCGAGCCTGAACCCATTGCACAGACCCTCTGTTCTATTCCTACTATGGGAGGCATATATACCCAATACGGTATCTGCCGACTTGACTGTATTGCTACTGTAGTAGACGCCCTGCGCCTACAAAGCGAATTTGACTGCGGAAACCAACTGAAACGTCGGAACATCGACGAGGAGGATATTGAGAATTTAATCATCCAGCAGATTGAATTCTGCAACATTGTGCTGCTGAACAAAGCTGACGAAGTGAGTCCCGACGAATTGGCACGCATCCGACAAATCATACACACGCTGCAACCTGCTGCCGAAATCATAGAATGTAACTACGCAGAAGTACCCCTAAATAAACTACTCAATACACATCTGTTTCATTTTGAACGGGTGGCTACATCGGCCGGTTGGATTCGTGAAATAGAAAAAGCTGCTACTCCGGAAGAAGAATTCAGAGCCAAACATCCACACAGTCATCACGAACATACCGGACATGAGCATGTTCATACACATGAACATGAGGATGGCTGCCACGAACCTGGTCACCCGAAAGGATGTACCTGCCACCATCATCACGGAGGGAGCCACACAGAAGAGTATGGAATTGAAACTTTTGTATACTACAGACGACCAGCCTTCGATCTCCATAAGTTAGACCATTTCATAGCTACCCAATGGCCTAAAAACATCCTGCGCACCAAAGGCGTGTGCTATTTCAGCCACAATCGTGACATGTCGTTCCTCTTCGAACAAGCTGGGGTACAAAAGAAAATTACGGAAGCCGGCCTGTGGTATGCCACAGCTCCTGAACAAGACTTGATTGAGCTGATGAAACAGGAACCCGGGCTCTTACGCGACTGGGATGAGCAGTATGGTGACCGGATGCAAAAACTGGTCTTCATTGGCCAACACCTGGACAAGGAACAACTGATTCACGAGTTGGACAACTGTCTGGAATCATAATACCTCCATGGTAAACCACCAACTGCTAACTGACAGGAAAGACCGACAGTTTGACAGAAGGAATATCCTAAACAGACATTTTGGCATCACACTACCAAAAAACAGACAAGATGGCAAGGTATTTGTGACACATTTTTCTGTTTATAATAAAACAATGTGCAGGTGATGAAAGCCCAGGCAAACAAATGGAAAAAAAGAATAAAAAGCATCATGAATAATATGAACTCAAACAACGAAAAAGAATCCAAGCAAGAAGAAATGGGAACGCAGAACTTGAACGCTGCATCTCAAGAAGAAGCTAAGCAGGAAGAAGACAACACTGCTCAGCAAGCATCTGTAAACGAGGAAGAAAACGCCTTGTCAGAAGAAGAAAAATTGGCCCAGGAACTAGAACAGGCTAAGGCTGAAGTAGAAGATCAGAAAGATAAATACTTACGCCTCTCTGCTGAATTCGACAATTATCGCAAACGCACCATGAAAGAAAAAGCCGAACTCATCTTGAATGGAGGCGAAAAGAGCATCAGCAGCATTCTGCCTATTGTAGACGACTTTGAACGAGCATTGCAAAATATGCAGACCGCTACCGATGTGGCCGCTGTACGTGAGGGAGTAGAGCTGATTTACAACAAATTCATGACTGTATTGGAACAAAACGGAGTAAAAGTTATAGAGACCAAAGAATTGCCGCTCGATACGGATTATCATGAAGCGATAGCCATGATTCCGGCACCCTCGGAAGAACTGAAGGGAAAGATTATAGACTGCGTGCAAACCGGATATATCCTCAATGAAAAAGTGATTCGCCACGCCAAAGTAGTAGTAGGAGAATAACAGACCAAGCATTATGGAAAAAAGAGATTATTATGAAGTGCTGGGCGTACAGAAAAACGCATCAGCCGACGAAATAAAAAAGGCTTACCGCAAGAAAGCCATTCAGTATCACCCTGACAAAAATCCGGGAGATAAGGAAGCTGAAGAAAAATTCAAGGAAGCAGCAGAAGCTTATGAAGTACTGAGCAATCCCGACAAGCGGGCACGATACGACCAGTTTGGTCATGCCGGCATGAGTGGTGCAGCTGGTAACGGCGGTCCTTTTGGAGGCGGATTCAGCGGCAGCATGTCTATGGATGACATATTCTCTATGTTTGGCGACATCTTTGGCGGACGAGGTGGATTCGGCGGCTTTAGCGGAGACTTTGGCGGCGGAGGAAGCACAGCCCGCAGACAATTTAGAGGTTCAGACCTGCGTGTAAAAGTAAAAGTAAACTTGCAGGATGTGGCCAATGGCGTAGAGAAGAAATTCAAACTCAAGAAATATGTGCCTTGTCCTCATTGCCACGGCACAGGGGCCGAAGGTGACAGCGGTATGGAAACGTGTCCTACTTGTAATGGTTCAGGCTCGGAAATACGCACCCAACACACGATTCTGGGTACTATGCAGACCAGAGTGACCTGTCACACTTGTGGCGGAGAAGGTAAAATTATCAAGAACAAGTGTAAGGAATGTAACGGCGAAGGCATTGTGTATGGCGAAGAAGTAGTAACCGTAAAAATTCCGGCAGGTGTACAAGACGGCATGCAACTTTCCATGAAAGGCAAAGGAAATGCCGGTAAGCACAATGGAATTGCAGGCGATTTGCTAATTCTTATCGAAGAAGAACCGGATAAAGAACTGATCCGTGATGAAGATGATTTGGTATATAACTTATTATTGAGTGTACCTACAGCTACCCTCGGTGGAGCTGTAGAGATTCCTACCATCGACGGAAAGGTAAAAGTAAAGATAGAGCCTGGTACGCAGCCCGGTAAAGTGTTGCGCCTGAGAGGAAAAGGACTGCCCAACGTACAAGGTTACGGCAAAGGTGACTTACTGGTAAATGTAAGTGTATATATCCCTGAAACACTTTCAAAAGATGAGAAAAAGCGCATGGAAGAATGGGAGAAATCAGAAAACTTTCAGCCCAACCCATCTATCAAGGAAAAGATTTTCAGAAAGTTCCGCAGCATGTTTGATTGATAGAGAATCTATCCATAAATCACAATCCCGACTCATGATACATGGGCCGGGATTGTTGTTTGGGGTACCCTTTGGCAAACCTAAATTCAAGGTGGTATCCCCATGAATAATCAAGTCTAGCTGGTTTTACGTTAATTCTCTCTTTTTTCTTTCTGTTACAGATGAATGTTTAATAAACAAATACCCCCCGAAAAAGTTCAATGAAAAAAAATAAATTTCATAAAACCTCCTCGAGGGGATTTATTGACACGGTCGTTCGTACAGAATCAGACCACATGCCCTATAAGTATCAATCTTCTACAATCAGTATTTAAAATTCTCTGATTTTACATATATATTATAACGTCCTATCGCCCCAGGCACTTCCGACTCCATACGAGGAAGATATTGATAACCAGATAAATTATGCTCCGTACCCAAATCGATAACAATGGCATGAGGGAAAGATACCCCCGGAGCAGTCTGCCAATAAGTAGATTCCTGAAGGTCGAAAGTCTTATCAGCCGATCGATTAACCCCCTTCATATCTTCACTATCAGCATACATCACCGTCCATGGTTCACGTGAAAGGCGTTCTCCGTTATCATTCAGCAAATACATCTCAGCGATAGCTGCTATATCCTTGCCATCAATGGCATCCAAGGCCTCGATACATACATACCGGCCTCTTACGGGAGTATTAAATTTCACTTCCTGCCAGCCATTACCAGGTTGGAACACACCTGATGCTACAGGCTTCTCACCTGCAAGAGTAAGATTTTGTCCTTTTTCCCGATGGGTCTGACGCTTTTTCACAAGAAGCTGGTCTAGTATTGGAGTTTTTAATCCCTCACTCTTAGCCTCTCTAGGACCCAGAATATCAAAAACTAAAATTTCATTTTGTCCTTTCTTCAACCAGCAGCCAGGCATGTAAAGAGTCTGTTGCGGACCAATTTCCCAAATGCGGCCCATAGGATGACCGTTTACATAGACAAGTCCTTTACCCCAAGTTTCAAAATTCAGGAAAGTATCCGATGGTTTTTTCACAGTAAAAGTGGCACGATATACCCCCATGGGTAGTCTCTCACCCTGTTTTGCCACTTCAGAAATCGGTTGGAATTTCATCGAAGCATACGTATCATAAGCATCTTTAATCGTAAACACTTCCCAGTTCTTTACATCATTTACCCACTTATGACCATCTATATCTACCGTCAAGGTAACATTCTTCGTAATGCCTTTAAAATCCTTTATAGCACGCCCAAAATTGATGCGCCCCATGGCCTCAACCAGAATATCCAATTGTGCTCCTGCTTTACAAGCCGGTATCGTGAGATTCTTTTCTCCATTACGACGATCTAGTTTGCCAATGTATTTCCCATCAACAAACACCTGAGCAAAATCATGCGGATCATTCACAGTCAACAATGTTGGTAAAGAAAGTTCCGGAAGCGTGGTACGATACAGGATAGAGCCAAATCCCTGGTCATACTCTTCCATCGTCTTAATATGAATATCCGACTTAGATGCCGGAAGATTACTCCATAAAGGAGCCACTTCTGTAAAATGGAATTCTTTAATGGCAATAGGCTTTATCGCCGCAGGCACCGGTGCCTGCTTTTCTCCATCCATATACTTGGCAAGAGTTTTACGAAGTTCCCAATACTTCGGTGTAGGTTGTCCGGATTCACTAATCGGAGCATCATAATCATAAGACGTTACATCCGGTGCAAATCCCGGAGAGTTAGCCCCTGCCCAATGTCCCCAGTTCGTTCCGCCATGAGTCATATACAAACTGAACGATATACCTTTTGACAACATCTCGTCAATACCTGCAATCATATCGGCTACAGGACGCGTTTCATGATTGGCCCCCCACTTATCAAACCATCCGCTCCAAAATTCCGAGCACATGAGCGGACTGTCAGGACGCACTTCTTTCAGTTTGGCAAATTGTTGGTCGATATTGGCTCCTGTTCCAAAATTCATGGTCCAAATAAGATCATCCAGGCCATTGTTCAAGAAATTAGATGACCAGTCACATTGAAACAAGGTAACATCTTTCCCGAAATTCTTACGAAGCATATCACGAATATTCGCCACATAGCGTTTATCTACACCATAAGAGCCGTATTCATTTTCCACTTGCACCATGATGATAGGCCCGTTATTTGTAATGGTAAGATCTCCTACCTGTTCGGCAAGCGCCTTTTGAAATTTATCCACACGCTCTATAAAAAACGCATCGTTTTCGCGCAAGCGAATATCCTTCTTCTTCAGTAACCACCATGGTAATCCTCCCATCTCCCATTCGGCGCATACATAAGGGCCAGGACGAAGAATTACTTTCATGCCATTCTTATCGCACAGTTCGATAAATTTCCGCAAATCATTCTGTCCAGTGAAGTCGAAACGGTCTTGTTCGGGTTCGTGTGCATTCCAAAATGTATACAGACAGACAGTATTCATTCCAAGAGCCTTACACATCTGTATACGCTGTTCCCAATACTCCTTTGGAATGCGAGGATAATGAAGTTCTGCTGCCTTCACCACGAAGGGTTTTCCATTGAGCAAAAACACACCGTTGCCCGCTTCAAAACGAGCATCCCCACTCCCATAAACACTGACCGGGGAATTTGCAGTACCCGACTGCAGTTCTCCAGATTTCATCTCCTTGGCATCGGCCCAACACACCGACGCCAACATGGCAAAAGCCATCGTTTTTCTTAACAATCTAATTGAATTCATCACATAAAGTTTTATTTTAGTCTGTTCTAATAATTCTCCTTCCATCAACAGTTATTTCTTAGTTATCAAAGTAGCAATGGAGCGTGGTGGAATAACCATACCGTTCAAATCGTTTCGTTCTTCTGTCCGGCTTGTTTATTCCAATCGTAAGTAAGATTATCTGTGAGAAAACATTCAGTTCTTGTGCCAGGCTGTATAGAACTCCTATCCCCTTGCTCTGCACTTCCGGCTCCTATATTGAACCGCCATATACTCAGCCCGATGCCTTCGGGATTACCTGATTCATCCATTTCAGAACTAAACAATAGCCGAGCTACATTGTCCTGCACCGATGCAGGCATTTTCCCTATTTGATGCATGCTCCAAGCATCGGAAGCACCAAAACAATCTATTTGCTGCTGGGTATGTAAAGGGTTTACAGTGAAGGTCTTTCCGTCATATGCCGAAGCAAACAGACTGACCAAGACACATCCGGTTAAAATAATCGTCTTCATTTTATTCTGCGTTCTTCATGTCATATTTTTAAATTCACATAAAGGCTATAAATAGAACGTATACGTGAATCTTTTGTTTCAAATCAATTCAATCATGTATCATTGAGCAAGCAAAAATACGAAACATCTCCGAAAAAACAATACCTTCCATGGAGTTTATTTATTTTAAATCTGCCTATAATATGAGCTAGTTTCTGTATCTTTGCACACCAATACATCAAATATTCTATTTCAATTATATGATTTCAATAGACGGACTAGCCGTAGAGTTTGGCGGCACCACCTTATTTAGTGATATTTCTTTTGTGATTAACGAAAAAGACCGCATAGCCCTCATGGGAAAGAACGGGGCCGGCAAAAGTACTCTGCTAAAGATTCTGGCCGGCGTACGCCAACCCACGCGCGGCAAAGTGTCGGCACCCAAAGACTGTGTCATTGCCTATCTGCCACAACACCTGATGACGGAAGACGGACGCACCGTATTTGAGGAAACAGCTCAGGCCTTTGCCCATCTGCATGCCATGGAAGCAGAAATAGAACGGCTGAACAAAGAATTGGAAACCCGCACTGATTATGAGAGCGACAGCTACATGGAACTTATCGAACAGGTGTCTGCACTCAGCGAAAAGTTCTATGCCATCGATGCCACCAATTATGAAGAAGATGTAGAGAAAGCCTTGCTGGGACTGGGATTCGTGCGCGAGGATTTCAACCGGCCCACCAGCGACTTCAGCGGCGGATGGCGAATGCGTATCGAACTGGCCAAACTGCTGCTGCAGAAGCCCGATGTACTGCTGCTGGACGAGCCTACCAATCACCTGGACATTGAATCCATTCAATGGCTGGAAGATTTTCTTATCAATCACGGTAAGGCAGTGATTGTAATCAGCCACGACCGTAAATTTGTAGACAACATTACTACACGTACCATTGAGGTAACTATGGGACGTATCTACGACTATAAAGTGAACTATTCCAAATACCTGGAGCTGCGCAAGGAACGCCGCGAACAGCAGCAGAAAGCGTATGACGAACAGCAGAAATTCATTGCCGAAACCAAGGAGTTCATCGAACGTTTCAAAGGTACGTATTCCAAAACCCTACAGGTGCAAAGCCGCGTAAAGATGCTGGAAAAACTGGTTCTGCTGGAGGTAGATGAAGAAGACACCTCCGCGCTGCGGCTGAAATTCCCTCCATCGCCCCGGTCGGGCAATTACCCGGTGATTATGGAGAATGTAGGAAAGACCTACGGCGACCACGTAGTGTTTCAGCACGCCAACCTTACCATTGAACGGGGCGACAAGGTGGCATTCGTGGGAAAGAACGGTGAAGGTAAGTCTACCCTAGTGAAATGTATCATGAACGAGATAGAACACGAAGGTACACTGACCATCGGTCACAACGTACAGATAGGCTATTTTGCCCAAAACCAGGCCTCTCTGCTCGATGAAAACCTTACCGTATTTCAGACGATTGACGATGTGGCCAAGGGAGAAATACGCAACAAGATACGCGACTTGCTGGGAGCATTCATGTTTGGCGGACCGGAAGAATCCATGAAAAAAGTAAAAGTGCTATCCGGAGGTGAACGTACCCGACTGGCCATGATCAAACTGCTGCTGGAGCCGGTGAACCTGCTCATTCTGGACGAGCCCACCAACCATTTGGATATGAAGACTAAAGATATCCTGAAACAGGCACTCATCGACTTCGATGGAACCTTGATTGTGGTAAGCCACGACCGTGACTTCCTGGACGGTCTGGTAAGCAAGGTATATGAATTCGGAAACAAACGAGTGAAAGAGCACCTATGCGGTATCTATGAATTCCTGGAAACTAAAAAAATGGAGTCTCTGAGCGAATTGGAGCGCAAGAACTAAAAAATTCGAGTCACTGTTATTCGGAAAGTAACAGCTTCCAAAACATGCATCCTGTCTACAAGCGAGAGTTTCGCTTATAGACAGGATGCATGTTTTATATTACAGTATTTTATTATTTTCACTTTTTAACTTTCAAACAGAAACAAATCATTACGTGTTCGCAAACAGTTTATACTATTTAGCAAAAGAACCTTAATGCGATAAAATAATATTTTAAACAGCTAAAGGCAATCACAGAATCTCCTATTTTTGTACCCGACACACTAAGCGATAACAGACTATAGCTTAGCAAAATCCCCCCATAAAACTAACTAAAACTAAACATTTTTATATTCTAACAACTATTCTATGCTACACAGAAAGAAGAACACCTGCCAGCTTATGCTGCTTTTCCTGCTGATGCTGTGTTGTTATCAGCCACTCCGGGCACAGCGAGTGGCCGTAAAGACCAACGCCCTGGGGTGGCTCACAGCAAGTCCTAACGTGGAAGCCGAATTTATTCTTGGCCGACATTTCTCTCTCAACGCCAGCGTGGCAGGAAATCCCATCCATGCCGACCGATTCCAAACCAACTTCTTCCATCTGCAACCCGAAGTACGCTACTGGCTGAACCGTCCGATGGTAAGTCATTTCTTTGGAGTAACAGCCTTTATCAACAGCTACAACATGCTGATAGACCACGTCCATCGGAAAGGAGATGCTTGGGCAGCCGGTCTTACCTACGGTTATTCCTGGGCACTTAACCAGCATTGGAACATTGAAGCCAGCGCCGGTGTAGGTATCCTACGCTATCGCCAATTCAAATACGACCATGGTAGCCAAAGGCCATCCTCGCCCAACGATTGCCACACCCTGCCTGCCCCCGTCAAGCTAAGCGTATCTGTGGTCTATGTATTCCGTTAACCGTCAGCCATTATAATAGAATATGAATCAGCCAAAAATCATTTTAGGGGGAGTGGTATGTCTGCTCCTCTTCATACTGAGCAGCGAAGTATCTGCCCAACGCATCCGCATACAAGGTCACATCACCAATACCCACGGTAAAAGCGTGCCCGATGTCAACATCATAGACCCCATAACCAACGAACGAATTGAAATATCCGATGAAGACGGTCGCTATGTGGTAAAAGCCGAGAAATCGGGTTCCCTAAAGTACACCTGCATCGGTTATGAAGACCAGACTGTGGAACTGAAAGGCCGTCAGGTGGTTAATGTTGTCCTGAAAGATGCCGTATTCGAATTAGACGAAGTTACAGTAACCTCTAAAATCAAGGATAAAGTAGTACCCGAACCTACCGATATAGAAATCAAGGGAAACTACTTTCATCTCAAGACACGCATTCCCGTGCCCAAGGAACTGTTCAGTACCAACCGCCGGTTGGTCATACAACCCTCATTGTACGACATCAACGACCAAAAACGGTTGCTGATGCGCCCGATGGTGTTCGATGGCGATGCCTTTCAGATTACCCAAAAACGCATGTACCATGGCAACGAGAAAAACGATCCGCTACACGAATACATAACTGTAAAATCCACTCCATACCGACAGAGCGATGTATTGGTATACCATGACTCCATCTACATCCAAGAACTCAAGCACGACTATCGTGCCGACGTACACCTGGCCATGGAAAACTACCGCTTCGTGGTATACCGAGATTCCTTCTCTATAGCCCGTGGCACCGTCAACCCGCTCCGTTTTCTAGACTACCAGTTCTCTGCTTCCCACATCACCGACCGCCGTTACCTGCCACGTCCGGTGATGCAGCTGCGCGATACCCAAGGCGAAGTCAACCTGACCTTTGTGATTAATCAGGCCGATCTGGACGACCGCAATCCGCAGAATCAGAGAGAACTCAACCGGCTGAACGATGAACTCGCAGCCATTGAACAAAACCCCGACGCTTCGCTCCACAGCTTCCACATCACGGGCGTAGCCTCGCCCGACGGTTCATATGCAGCCAACCTACGCCTGGCCAAAATGAGAACCGACAAGGCATTGGAGCGTATCCTTGCCCGCCTGACGCCCGAAAGCCGCAGCTCATTAAAAGTACAGTCGGATGCCGAAGTAGCCTCTTGGGATACCGTGGTTGCCCTGCTGCGTAAAGACAGCCTGTACACCCGTGCTGATGAAATAGAAGAGCTGATGCACCAATACAAATCCTACCGGCTGAACCAAGCCCTCAAGGGAAAACCCTACTACCAGGAACTGGCCACCCGCTACCTGCCCAGTCTGCGCAAAGTACGCTATACCTATGAGTACTCCATCTTCCGCACACTGACCGACGCTGAAATCCACCAGCTTTATCAGCAACGTCCCCAGGAACTCACTCGATTTGAATACTACCGCATGATTGCCACCGCTGCCACACCGGCAGAAAAAGAACGCTTGTGCCGGGAAGCAATGGCCCTGCACCACCATTTCAGCTATGCTGCCAATGAACTGGCATACTGTATGATAGAGCAAGGAACTCCCGATTCTCGTATCTTGCAACCATTCGTCAGTGCCACTGCTCCAGCCGAATTGCTGTCCAACCAAATCATTGCATTGCTTGACGAAGGGAAATACGCCTCGGCCGATAGTCTGCTATCGTTCCTGCCCGAAACCGAACACTTTACCCAACTGCGTGCCATCACCGGCGCATTGGCAGGTTACCATACAGAAACCTTCGACGCAGTGGCCGCCACCTCTCCGCTCAACAAAGTTGTAATGCTTCTGGCCATGAAACGCAACGAAGAAGCCTGGCAACAGCTACAGACCCTGCCTGTACAGACCGCCCGCGAGTATTACGTCAAAGCCATTGCAGCCAACCGGTTGGATTACATCAACGAAGCACTTATCTGTATCAATAAGGCACTCGAACTAGAGCCAAGCCTGATAGAGACAGCCCGTCTGGATGGCGATGTCATCGACCTGCTTCCCGAAGAACAAAAGATTAAAGAAGAAAATTAACCAACAGACTTAACCTCATCACTCCATGAACCTGTTCAGATTCAAAAAAACACCCTATGCTGTCACAGTTCTCTTTCTACTGTGCACAGCCACTGCCCAAGGGCAATCATTCGGAGCCCTGCAGCATTTACTCCAAAAACGACCCGCCAACGAACGTTTTCAGTCGAATAATCCCAACGAACACTTGTTTATTTCAGGAAGCGCAGGCATGAACCACCTGCTGACAGGAAGCGACGCACAAGAAGGCATCAGCTGGTCGGGCAATTTCTTTGTGGGCAAATGGCTCACCCCCATCCATGGCCTACGCCTCGGATTCAACGAATCCTTGATAAAAGCAGGGACAAACAATGCCAAAATCAGAACAATGGGCGGCAGTTTGGACTACCTGCTCAACATTTCAGCCTTGGGATGGGGATATAACGAGCAGCGCCCCTTTGAAATGCTATTTGTCACCGGTGGAGAAATAGGATACTCTAAAGTAAGCCAAGACACTCCCCACTCACCCAGTGCCTGTTACTACGGACTTTACCTGGGACTGCAAGGCAACGTGCGACTGACCTCCACACTCGACTTCTTTATAGAACCGCGCATCGGGATATACAGCGATACCTACACCCACACCGAACACTGGCGCAACTATAAACAACGCCTCAGCGTGCTGGCCGGTCTCACCTACACACCAGCCGCCCCCATGGGTACCCGCATACACTTCGATTCTTTCGAACACAGCCGACTGTACGACCATTTGTTTGTATCGGTAAGTGGAGGAATCGGTTTTCTGAAGAATGGAGGCTGGAGGAACTCACTTTCAGGACTTGGCCCCCAGGGAGCCTTCTCCATCGGCCGCTGGATGACTCCGGTATCGGGCTTACGGCTGACTGGCGGAATGGGGTATGGAAATACCCCGGAAAACAGCGATGCACGCCGACTGAAACATATCGACTTCCGCACCGACTATCTGCTCAACCTCAACAACCTGCTGTGGGGTTATGACGACAGCCGGCTGTTCACCCTTTCGGGAGTAGTCGGCCTCAACCTATCCGCTACCAAAGGCGTAAAGAATCACGCCCAATATGCCGCAGGTGCCGGTCTGGGAGTACAAGGCAGTTTCCGCCTGAACCGCTCGCTAGATTTCTTTATAGAGCCACGCATCAACCTGTATACCAATCATTATGCCGGCGGACAGCGTTCCTGGGGAGGCGATCAGACTACCGAACTGAATATCGGTTTCACCTACCACGCCGTGGAGCGTGAAGCCCGCGCCAACCAGCCGTTCTCCAAACGCTTCTGCGATCAGGTATTCATGACTTCGGGCATCGGAGTGCAACTCTTTATGAACCGAGAAAACTTACAACATGGCGGCGCACTAGGCCCACAACTCACTCTATCGGTGGGTAAATGGTTCAGCCCTTCGTCGGGTTTACGACTGACCGGAACGGCCGGTTACTTTGGCAACTACTACGGACTGCCTGCCGACATACAGAACAGCCGCTTGCGCCATGCCTCGGTTAGCGCCGGAATAGACTATCTGTGGAACATTACCCATACCCTGAACGGCTATAATCCCGACCGGGTATTCGAATTGATTGGCGCCCTGGGAGCCCAAGTGGCTTACACCTCGCGCAGCGACCACCAAGTGCAGCCAGGTGTAACTGCAGGTCTGCAGACCTTGTGGCACCTCAACGACTTTTTAGGTATCTACGTAGAACCTCAAGTGCGTATGTATGGCGATAAATTCATCGAAGGCAACCTGGGCTTTATGCAGAAAGACGTTCTAGCCAGCATCCAAGCCGGATTCCACTACCGTTTTGCTCCCTATACCCCGCAAGCCAACCGTGCCGCATTCGAGCAAAACAGCCGCCGCTGGTTTGTATCAGCTGCAGCCGGTATGGGTACAAGCGTAGTTGCCAACCGCGATTTATTCAAACAAGCGGGAGTAGAAACCCGACTGGCCGTGGGACACTGGTACACTCCACTATCGGCATGGCGCATCACAGGAACTTACCTCAACAAGCCGCAGAAGAAAGGCAAGCCCGAACTGCAATACGGGGGAATCAGTGCAGAATATATGATGAGTCTGGCTACACTGGCCAAGGGCTATCGCGCCAACACTGTGCTAGACGTACTGCCATTTGTAGGACTTACCGGCGGCGTATCGCACCGAATGAGCGACAATAAATTTGTAGTAGGATTAGATGCCGGTGCACAAATCCGCGTCCGAGTTGCTCCAGACTGGGGACTGTTTGCAGAGCCACGGGTAGGCATCCGTACCGACCACTACGACGGATACAAACAGCACCGGGCCGACCGCGTAGCTTCACTTACCACAGGTGTAACCTATCAATTCTGATAACCCCTTCTACCTTCCGTTGAAAATCATCGGATAAAAGAAAAAATCTCCGGCTAAGTCATTTACCAGCCAAACACCGCCGCCGTTTATAAACAGAACACTTGTTTATTTATAAACGGCGGCGTCGTTTATAAATAAAGCTATAGGTTTCTATCTCTATTTAAGCCTTTTCACCGGCCTACCGTTTGCAGATGTCGAGAAATTTTGCGAATATTGCAACAGGTTATGCATAGATGAACGAAACCAATGAAACGTATAGTATTAATAGACAATAACGACTCTTTTACCTACAATATCGTCAATCTCATCAAGAGCCATTTTAAAGAGGTATTGCTGGATGTAGTATCTTATAAAGAGGTGATACCCGAGACACTGCAACAGTACGACAGAATCATTTTCTCTCCAGGTCCTCAATTGCCTCAAGACTACCCCATTCTGTATGACATCCTCCGCATGTACGATGGGCAGATACCCATTCTGGGCATTTGCCTGGGACATCAGGCCATCTGTCATTATTACGGAGCAGAAATCCAACACCTGGGACGCGTGGTACACGGAGAGCCCTCCGTTATCAACTGCGACCCGCATTCCGTACTTTTCAGCGGAACGACAAGCAGCATCGTAGGAAGATACCATTCCTGGGCAGCTTTCCATATCCCCGACACATTGAACATTACAGCCAGCACAGAAGACCACATCGTGATGGCCGTAGAGCATAAGCATAAACCCGTATTCGGCGTGCAATTCCACCCCGAATCCATCATTACCCATTGTGGCGTTGACATCATCAGACATTTTATTTATGACATTTGAAAAAATAAATAAGTTAGGAAGAAGCAGAACCCCCTTCTTCTTCATGATAGACTTTGAAGTCCGCCGTGCGGTGGTTATTCCACTCACAGAGCTGGCAGCACAAGGTATTTCCGTAGAGTTCAAAGGCAAGAAATATGGCATGGACATACAGCCGGTATCTACCCGAAAGCAAGAGGTAGCCACCTGCCCCATCGAAGAAGACACCTATCGGAACGCTTTCCAACAGGTACAAGACGGCATACAGGCGGGCAACTCGTATCTGCTGAATCTTACCTTTCCTACAGAAGTGCATACAGACTACACGCTGGAAGATATTTTCACAGCAGCCCAGGCTGCCTATAAGGTGTACTGTCAGGATAAATTTGTATTCTTTTCGCCAGAATCCTTCATCAGAATAGCGGATAACAAGATTTACTCTTATCCTATGAAGGGAACGATTGATGCTACTTTGCCAAATGCACTCCAGGAACTTATAGACTCTCCTAAAGAACTATATGAACACTACACCATCGTAGACCTGATACGGAATGACCTGGCACTGGTATCTGCCGATGTAACCGTAGAAAAATTCCGGTATCATGAACTGATAGAAACGGCCTCCGGACATAAGATTTATCAGACCAGCTCCATCATTCGCGGCGAACTGGAGGAATCGTGGAAAGACCACATCGGAGAAATGCTGCAGAAACTGCTCCCGGCGGGCAGCATCAGTGGAGCACCGAAAGCCAAAACCCTGGAGATTATCCATGCTGCCGAGCTGGACGACAGAGGATTCTATTCGGGGATTACCGGCATATTCGACGGAGACTCTTTGGATTCCTGCGTAAACATACGGTTCATTGAACAGAAAGGCCGGGGACGCTACACCTACAGAAGCGGGGGCGGCATCACCTGCAACAGCAATTGCCTGGATGAATATAATGAATTAATCACCAAAGTATATGTGCCCAGTTTATTTTGAATCCATACGTGTGGCAGACGGGAAGGTTTTCCATTTGGATTACCACCAGAGAAGAGTAGAACGAATATCTGCCGTGCAGTTGCAGGAAGCGGTTGACAGAGTATCTCTGCCACAAAAGGGATTATACAAACTCCGGATTTCCTATACTCCTACGGCTATTCTGCGCACGGATATTCAGGCTTATACACCCAAGGACATAGACAGTCTGAAGGGGGTCTATGACGACCATATAGATTACTCCCTGAAATCGGAAGACCGTTCTGCATTGAACAGATTGCACAGACTGAGAGAGTCTTGCGATGATGTGCTGATCATTAAAAACGGAAGAATCACCGACACCAGCTATTGCAACATTCTTTTCAGCGACGGAGCGAAATGGATAACCTCTGATACTCCCCTGCTGGAAGGAACCTGCAGGGCCCGGCTGATTGAAGAAGGGAAGATAGGTGTGGAAGAAATCAGAGTAACCGACCTTCATGCCTTCAAATATTATATGCTGGTCAATGCCATGCTGGACTTTGACGAACAGCGACGCAAACAGATGGGTTCTCTGTATCTGTAAAACATTTAAATCTGCAAAAAAAATCCGCATTTGCAGGAAATCATTCGCAGGAATGATTATATTTACGGCAGAAAAACGAGCAAGATTATGATAAAAAGTAATCGCTGTAAACTGAAGTAACCTTATACCAGTAATCATATGGAACCATGGATTATCTTTACTCCGGAGGGGTATGCTTTTCTTGCTGTCCAGCTACTGCTCTCCATGCTGATACTGTTGCGGATACGCCAGTACCGCAAAAAGCCGACAGGCTG
>Reeses_p2__coassemble_2230_pt1 | contig 11052 bp, 8 predicted proteins | sample Reeses_p2__metabat2_low_PE_030 | metagenome-assembled genome bin Reeses_p2
TAGTATATACAGTATAATCTTTCTTTTCTTCCATACTTCAAATATTGTTCGCAAATATACGAACAACCAGCCAAAATAAACTAACTCTCCACTACTTATCGTAAACTTTTAATATACTTTTACATAGCAGCTACTACTTCTGTCGATTGCCTTAGAAAATGCACGTACATATATAATAAGAAGACATGCATTGTGTGTACAAAAAAAAACAGGAGTGCGGCAAAATTCTGCCCACTCCTAAACTTATTATAATAACCCGTTCAGTTCATCCACCACCTGCCCGTCGTAGAGATGGATGATGCGGTGGGCATAGGTCGCATCATGCTGCGAGTGCGTCACCATGACAATGGTAGTTCCCTCGGCATTCAGTTGGCTGAGCAGTTCCATTACCTCCAGGCTGTTTTTAGAATCCAAGTTGCCGGTGGGTTCATCCGCCAGAATCAGTTGGGGCTTTCCCACCACGGCCCGGGCGATGGCCACCCGCTGCTGCTGACCGCCGGAGAGTTGCTGCGGGTAATGCTTGGCACGCTGGCTCAGATTTACCTTGCGCAGAATATCCAGTACCCGTTCCTTCCGTTCCGCTTTGGGCACTCCCAGGTATTTCAGTTGTAAGTCGATGTTTTCCTCTACCGTGAGTTCATCAATCAGGTTGAAACTCTGAAACACAAAGCCGATGCGCCCCTTGCGATACTTCGTACGGTCTTTTTCTTTCAGGTGGCCCACTTCTTCCCCACCCAGCCAATACTGTCCGCTATCCGGACTGTCCAGCATTCCCAAGATGTGCAGTAAGGTAGATTTTCCGCAACCGCTCGGCCCCATGATGGCCACAAATTCACCGTCGGACACTTCCATGCTTACCCCGTTGAGGGCCGTGGTTTCCACTTCTTCCGTGCGGAAGATTTTGCTGAGATTTTCTATTTTTATCATGATGATGCTATTTTAAAAGATTCAATATACTGACGAGTTATTCGGTTTTGATGCTTTCTATCGGATTCCGCCGGGCCACCTTCCACGTCTGCCCCACAATGGAGACGAACGAAATCAGCCAGGCAAGCAGTACGGCGATAACCAGCAGATGCCAGGGAAAGTCTATCCGGTAATAGAATTCTTCCAGGTAATGCTGCATGGCTTTCAATCCGATGGGCACTGCTATCAGGGTAGCTATGCCGGACAAAAGCATAAAGTTTCGCGACAATTCCAGCACCATGCTCCGGGTACTTGCTCCCATCACCTTGCACAGTGCCACCCGTTTGCTTTGCTGCTCTGTGTAACTCACCGACATGGCCAACAGACCCAATGCAGAAATCAGAATAGAGATGATCATGAAGCAAAGCACCAGCGTCATCGTCTTCCGTTCGCCCGTCAGTTCATTCCGCAGATAATCCTCCATATACTCTATTTTCAGTTCCTTAGGTACTCCGATAATTTCCCTACATACCTCATGGCAGGTTTCCCGGATAGCTTTCAGTGCCTCTTCATGGTTGCCTTGGGTACGGATGATGTGGGTAAATACATAGCCGTTCGGGTCGGTCACCTGAATGGCGCAGTGCGTATCGGCCATAGGGGTAAACAAGACGCTCAGCGAACGGTAATCCTTTATGACGCCGCACACCCGGCGAGCCCCTTTGTCGTCAAAGTAAGGCTTCTCGGCCGAAATGCCGTAGCGGTCGCGCGTGTCTTCCGTCACCCACAGCATGCCCGGAAGTGGGTCACTATAGCGTTCCACCACCTGGAAATCCAGTATCCGGAAAGCCACGCTGTCCATATCCGATAGGTTCAGCCACGACATTTCCTCTTCTCCTGGCTGATGCACACCATCGTGTCCGCAAGCCAGGGGGATTTTCCGTCCCAACGAAATTTCGGCCACCTGCGGCAAAGCCCGCAACCGCTCCTTCAGAATGGTTTGCTTATCGGCCCTGGGTCCCAGTTGCCAGGCCTGGATAAAGGCGATGTCCTGCATGTTGTAGCCCATTGGCAGCGTGGCCAGATGATGCATTTCTGCGGCCATGGTCAGCCCCATGGCAATGAGCACCGTGCTGATGATATGCTGGGCCACAATGAATACCCGGCTCAACACCTGCTTGTTTTGCAGACGGAAATTTCCTTTCACAATGTCGAGCGGCTGAAAGCGGGCCATAATCAGGGCAGGCACCCAACCCGAAATCAAAGCAATCACTGCCAATAGAGCGATAAAGCCAAGCAGTATCCAAGGCTGAAGCGACCACACGATTTGAGCAGACAGCAGTTGTTCCACATACGGTTTCAACAGCACGGCTATGCCGATTCCTGCTACGCCGCAGCTAAAGGTAAACAGGAAAGATTCCTGCAGATAACGCCCCACGATGCGTCCGGCCGAATCGCCCAGCAGCCTTCGCGTAGCCATCTCGTGCGCCCGCTTGCCTGTCTGCGCCACCGTGAGATTAATGTAATTAAACACCGCAGAAATCAGCAGTACCAACGCCACCAGCAGCAACACCTGCACCAATGCCCGATTGCCGCTACGCATGCCACTTTTGTGCAGCGAAGAAAAATACAGGTCATCCCACCGGGTCAAGGAGGCTCCCCACAAAAAATCATTGCTGTTATTCTCCCGTGGCCAATTTTCCCAATAAGCGCAGTACTTATCCAGCATCTTCGCTTGAAAGGCCTCGGCAGAAGTCCCTTCCGCCAGCTTCGCCACCGTCATCACCCCGCCGAAATTATCCATCCATGCGTATTCATCTTTCAGAAAATCCGATGATACCAGGATATCTACCGGTTCCCATACATCTTCCGGACCGAAATCCTCCATCACGCCCACCACCGTCAGGGTGTTTTTCTGATTATATTTCAAGGTGCGTCCAAGCGGATTCTCGCCACCAAACACCTTACGGGCAAACGATTCCGACAGCATCACCTCCTGCCGGTTCCTCAGTTCCGGTTGCATAGTCTGTTTCAATCGGGTTTCAAAATGAAAGAAACGGAAGAAATTCGAGTCCACGGCCAGCCGCGACACCTCGTAATAATCTTCTCCCACCTGCACATCGTTCTGTCCGCTTCGCTCCAGGCGTGTCCATTCCTTGACTTCAGGCATCGACGGAAAGAACTCCGGCCCCATACCGAGCGTCATCCCTACACTTTCGCCATAGCCTACGGCATACATCTCCTTGGCGTAAGGATGCGAAGCCCCCACGCTGAACTCCGTCCGGGCATAAGCAGCCAGGAGGATGACAAACCCCAGCGCCACCGACAGACCGAAAAACTGGATGGCTGTGTAGAGTTTGTTGCGACTTAAAAAAGTAACGTACGATTTCATAATCTACAAATATAGTGATTCATTCTATTTCTCAGCTTTCTTTTCAACTTAATCCAGCACCAGCTCCTCTCGTTCGCGGAAGGCTTCGTAGCCGCTGGTAACGACCCGTTCGCCAGGAGCCAGCCCCTCTTCCACCTCATAATATTGAGGATTCTGCCGGCCGATGCGAATAGACCGCCGATACGCTTTCCGCCCGTCCTGACTCAGCACAAACACCCACTTTCCACCCGTAGCTTGAAAGAAAGTGCCCCGCGGCAGCAAAGTGGCCTGTTGCGACTGCCCCAATTCCAGGCTCAGGTTATACGTCTGCCCGATGCGGATGGGGTCCGGATGCCCCTGCTCGAACACCAACTCCGTGCGAAACAGTCCTTCGCGCACCTCAGGGAATACCTTTCTTACCCGTAAAGCATAACTTTTGCCATCGCGCTTCAGGGTGGCTTGCAGCCCCGTGCGCACGCGGTCTATGTAATGCTCGCTGAGGTTTGCTTCAATCTTGAAATCCGTCAAGTCATTGATTTGTCCGATTTTCTGCCCGGCCCCGATACTCTGACCCAATTCCACATCGAGCAGTCCCAATTGCCCGTCGATAGGCGAACAGATTTCCAGCTTCTCCTTCCGGCTTCTGACCAAGAGAACATTCCGGCGCATATTCTGCAGGTTGTCTTCCATCTGCTCCATCTGCAAGGTGCGATACGTAGAATCCTGTGCCAACCGCTGCTCCACCAGTTCCTGTTTCCGCTGCACCAGCTCATAGTCTTCCCGGCTTTGCAGGTAATCTTCCCGGCTGATCAGTTTCTCCCGATACAGCCGTTCCTTCTGCCGATACCCCCTCAGCTTACGCTGCACATCCATGGCCAACGTCACCTGTTCCGTCTCATTATTCAGCCGGTCTTGCTGCATGGTCACCTGCGTGTTTCGCAACAGATTCTGTTTCTCGGCCAGCTCAGCTTCCGCATTCAGAATCTGCAGATCCAGGTTGCTGTTGCTCAGTCGCACCAATACTTCCCCCTGGCGCACACGGGCCCCTTCTTCCGCCACCTTTTCCACTACGATACCCCCTTCTTCGGGCGAAATCTGTACCACCTGAATAGGCACCACCTGCCCGTTGAATTGAATATAATCGGCAAAATCGCCCGCTGTCACCGTGCGAATGGTGAGTTGCGACGCATCCACCCGGACCACGTTTCTGTTCCACCCGGCCACTACCCATACTGCCAGCAATACGATGCACAATCCCAGAGCTACACCCCCGCTGTACTTCTTTATCCAACTCTTTTTCTTGTCAATTATTCTATCCATAATGGAACCCCTTTATAATAATTCAACATCTGTCTGTGATACCATTGCATCAACCGGCTTTTCAGCCAGGCTGCCTGCCCCTGTAGCAGAATGACAGAGGCCGTCTGCACCTCCAGCCCCGAAGCCAGCCCCTCCTGATACTTCTGTGTCAAGAGCCGTAGATTCCATGCATCCGCTGTTACTTTCTTTTGTAATTTCAAGCACTCCCTGTCCGACGATTCACAATCGGCCAAAACCTCCAGAATCAGCCGCTGCAGTTCAGTCTGTTGCTGTTGCTGCCTGTCCACCGCCTTCCGCCACTCATTCCGCTGGCGGCGAATCTCATTGAGGCGATCCAGATGGTTGAAAATCGGAATCGACAAGGTGGCAAACACATATTCACCCCGGTTTGCCCTCATCTGCTTCCGGTATCCCAAGGGAGATTCCTGCCCTAACGTCTTGTAAAAACTGGTGGAAATCCCTGCACCCACCGACAACGAAGGAAACAGACCTCCCCAAGCTGCTTTCAGCGAATAGCGGGCCGCGCGTACCTCCCAATCCGATTGCATCAAAGCCGGGTAATACAATTGCGCCCGCTGAAAGATTTCCTGTGCCGATTCCTCTTCGGGCAGAGAGGTAGACTGCGACAAAAACAACGTGTCCAATGCCAGACTGTCAGTCAGCGGAAAATTCATCTGCGCTTTCAGGGCAATCCAGGCATGAGTCAGCAGATTCTGTTGGTTGGTCACTTCATAATCATCGGCAGCCACCGTGGCCTGTACTTGCGCCACATCCGCCTCGCTCTTCGTGCCCACCTCCTGCATGGTGAGCGTCTGTTTCAGCAACTGTCTGCTTTCAGAAAGTTTGTCAGCAGCCAGGCGTACGGCCCCTTGCAGATACAGCACATCCATGCTGAGCTTCATCACCTGCTGCGCCACTTCATCCTTTACGGCTTGTAATCCTTGTTTACCCATCAGTACCCGTGCCCGTGCTGCTTTGGTATCGTAATAGCGTGTAAATCCTTCGAACACCGGAAGCGAAGCCTGAAGGTTGTAACTATTATAAAAAGTATTGACATTGGTATACGTGTTTGTTTCAGGGTCTACCGCCCGCCCAAAGTTATACTGCCCGCCTACGCTGCCGTTCACCGAAGGCAGCCAGGCCCCGATGCTTTGCGTATGGCGGATGCGGGCATCCTTCAGCAACCGTTCCTGCTGCCTCACCTCCCGGCTGTGGTTCAGTGCATACTTGATACACTGCTCCACACTCCACGGCTGCTGGCCGAAAGCCGAAGCCATCCAGACGAAACCGGTTGCTATCAGAATGATTTGTTTCTTGTTCATGCGTTTTCTTCTTTCAGTTTTTCTCACCGCCAAAGGTAAACCGTTCGGTCGGCATTCCATCGTTTTGCAGCATGGCCGCAGGCAGATTGTATGAAAATCATACACCAGACTGTATGAAAATCATGCATTCTTTCCGGATGCATGGCTTTAGAAATTGTTCTATTCTTCCGCTTCCCGAACTCTGCATCCGGTCTGAACCGGGTCTTCTTCGGATCTTACCGCTGGGAGTTGGTAAGGACTTGGTTAGGAGCAGAACCGGAGAAGGTAAGCAGCAGGCCTGAAATTGTTCTAAAAGTCGGATGGGCAGCAGGCGACCTTCCTGCTATAGCCGGATATTTCAGTCATGCAGCAGTTGGAAGAATCCGTGATTTTATATACTTTTACATCAAAATATAAAAGAATACTGCAATGAACTATGGAACCTTACTGGCAGTGGACGACAACCCTGCTGTTCTTACTGCCTTGAAAATATGTCTGGAGGGCACCTTCGAACGGGTACTCACCCTTTCCTCGCCCGAATCCATCCTGACCGTTCTGCATCAGGAGCCGGTAGACATTGTGCTGCTGGATATGAATTTTACGCTGGGTGTCAATTCCGGACAAGACGGCTTGTTTTGGCTGCGTGCCCTGCACAAAAGGCATCCCGACCTGCCCGTGGTACTGATTACCGCCTATGCCGATGTGCAACTGGCAGTGCGGGGGTTGAAGATGGGGGCGGTGGATTTTATTACCAAACCGTGGGATAATGATGTGTTGATACGCACCCTGAAAGATGCGGTGGACCACAGCCGCGAAATAGCTCCTTTGCAGCAGGTAGAAAGCGACCATGTACACAAGGCGGTGGAGAAATGCCACGGCAACATCAGCAAGGCTGCCGAAATGCTGGGCATTACCCGCCAGACGCTGTATGCTAAAATAAAGAAATCATGACACTAATCATCCTTACATCCGCACTGGCAACACTGGCTATATGGGCGTTCTACCGCCATCAGCTATTATTAAAAACGCGGGCACACCTTATGAAAGAGGCCATCCGCAACCATGAATTTACCTTTCACCTGCCCACCAAGGGCTTGTTTTTCGGCGAACGCGCATTGCAAGAAACGCTTAATGAAATGGGACAAGAAATCAACAGGCTGGTAGCTCAGAACGAAGTGGAATCATGGCAAAAGCTGACGCGCGTACTGACGCATGAAATCATGAATGCTACGGCCCCCATTACCAGCATCAGCCAAGCTTATCTGAACAGTGAAAAGTTGAAAGGCACCCCCTATGAAGAGGGCATCCGTGCCATTTATACTACCAGCAAAGGATTGTCAGTATTTGTGGACAGTTACCGGAAGTTTGCGCAACTGCAAGAACCGGTGTTGCAAGCCGTATCTGTGGGGGCATTTATGCAGAAATTTCCGTTACTCTACCCTGCCCTGCATTGGCAAATCGACCTGCCCGACTCGCTTACTCTGCCTCTGGATGAAAATATGTTCCGGCAGGTAGTAATCAATCTGGCGAAAAATGCGCAAGAAGCCCGCGCCACCCGGATAGACATACAGTGGCGTCAGCAGGAAATCTGGATAAGCAACGACGGCGAGGTGATCCCTCCCGAAGTGGCCAGGGAAATCTTTGTACCGTTTTTTACCACCAAGAGCGGTGGCTCAGGAATCGGACTATCGTTATCTAAGCAGCTGATGGTGAAGCAAGGACGGAACCTTCGGCTGGCCGATACTCCGGCAAGCGGTTGTCACGTTAGTTTTATATTATAGTGCGGTACACTACTATCAGGAATAAAGCTTGGGAATAAAAGCAAAAGAAGGGATGTCTGTAACAAAAGACACCCCTTCTTTTACATTAATAACTGAAAACGGAGAAACCTTACTTCGTTTCTTCATCAACCAGCGAAAACAATACCACTGTTTTTCTACCTTTCTTTGTAGATTCTGACTGAACCTTACCTTCTCTGGCCAGCCATCCGATACTGGCAATAACCTCTGTATCATTCAGCTTGGTTTCTTTTTTCAACTTGGTAAGATCCATCTCACCGTGTGCGTGCAATGCGTTCCATACGGAACCGGCGTTTGCGCCAATTAAACTAATGTCCATATTGAAATTGATTAAAATATAAAAATGCCTTGGAACACAAGTCCCAGGCTTACATGATATCGTATCCGACTGAAAAGGAAATAACGGATGAATTAAGAACGAAAAAGCGTGCATCCGCCACACGTAGATGTTGCAAAGATACCCCTTTATTTCAAGTCCTGCAATTTTTTTCGGCAAAAAGGAGGTATTTTTTCCGAATATCCCTATCTTTGAAACACTGATTAGCGAATAAGCCAGTTGCAAGCTACCTTAAAACAACCTATTATGATGGATTATCAGCGTATACTAGAATCGATTTACGATAAAATACAGCCCTATGCCACCGTAGGCAAGCAGGCTGACTACATACCTGCTTTGGCTGAAGTAGACCCCAACCAGTTTGGTATCAGCATCTGTACGGTAAAGAACAAACATTACTTCTACGGACAGTCGCAGACTCCCTTCTCTATCCAGAGCATCTCTAAAGTATTTTCGCTGGCCTATGCGTTGAGCCTGGTGGGCGAGGAATTGTGGCACCGTGTGGGAAAGGAACCATCGGGTACTGCCTTCAACTCCCTGATGCAGGTAGAGGCCGAGCAGGGCATCCCGCGCAATCCTTTTATCAATGCCGGTGCCCTGGTAGTGGCCGATGTTCTGTACACCCACTTGGCCCGCCCTGCCGACGATTTTCTGCACTTTGTACGCCAGCTCTCCGGCAACCCCACCCTGCAGTTCAATGAGCGGGTAGCCCTGTCGGAACGTAGCAACGGATACCTAAATGCAGCCATTATAAATCTACTGAAATATCATCACAATATTGACGGCCCTATCGAAGAGGTACTTAACTTCTATTTTCATCTCTGTTCGTTAGAGATGAGCTGCAATGATTTGTCAAAAGCTTTTCTTGCCTTTGCCAACCACCGTACCCCCTTTAAATATGGCAATGTCGAACTCACTAGCTCGCAGGTGAAGCGTATCAATGCCATCATGCAGACTTGCGGATTTTATGACGAAGCCGGTGAATTTTCTTATCTGGTAGGCTTGCCCGGAAAAAGCGGTGTAGGCGGTGGCATTGCGGCCGTGTACCCTTTGCGTTATGCCGTGGCCGTGTGGAGTCCGCGCTTGAATCAGAAAGGAAATTCCGTAATGGGAATGAAGGCCCTGGAGCTGCTGACCACCTATACCGAGCAGTCGATATTCTAGGATGTAATCATTTCTTTATGTAACATCCCATGCTATGTACGCTGCATCCACAGGAATTGAATACACTTCCGCACTAAATTGCACAATGAGGGATGAGGAACAGTATTCTATCGTTTTCCGGTTGGGAAGGAAACTTAACTGATAAATTCAGAAGTATAACTCCTGTTTGTCAGCCTAAATAATCAACTATAATCAGCATTTACTCTGTTAATATTTTAGGTCGGTTATTGAGATATAAATCTCCATGGACTGACGGAAAAAACTCCATGGAATCGGACTCGGAAAGCGGTTGTTTTCGGAGCTGAATCCATGGAGAAAATTTCAGAAACCTGTAACAAAAATTCTCCGAGCTGTAGGTTGAGAATGGTAAAGCTACAGCTAGAATTTTGACGGACGACATCCTGTATCATATCACAAGCATCTTTCACCTTTCACCCTTCATCTACTGATTACCAGCGTGAAACAGGTGAATCCCCAAACCGGAAAGTACTATGAATTTAATCAGGGGACGAAAAGTGTCCGAGCTTGCATCGCATGGAACAGGTTGACCGTTATCTGAACGGAGCCATTCATCACCGAGTTCAGAAGGGTACGTGATGAAATACGCATCAGCTTTCATCAGCTATAATCTATTTTGCAATGTCAAATTGAATACTCATAGGCTAAAGTTATTTATATCCAACATTTTGTTTCAATTTTGGGTTCAAGTCTATACTTTTTTGTGGAATAGGAAAAACTGTGGTATACCCATTTTTCTCATCAGCCAGTTGGACTCGCTGATCGTATGATTTGTGATAAACTCCAAAACGCACCATATCTTGTCGTCGCCAGCCTTCCCATACTAACTCCAACAAACGCTCTTTCAATATGTTCTCAAGCGTAGCTTCTCGATATGGCATACCAACACGACCTCGGACTTCGTTCAACTCCAACGAGCCATCCTCACCATTACGTACCTTTGCCTCGGACTTCATCAGGAGAGCATCGGCATAGCGGAATAGCACGATGTCGTTATCCGGTTGTCTACCGTCGGAATGTGAGGTCCTATCAACCTCATATTTTGCCATACGAGCACCAGCTGTCTTGACATAGGAGCTTCCCGTAAGATTCAACTTTAGCTCCAATGGGAAATACTCCAACTGCTGTCCATTGTCCATCATTACAGGCTTTCCATCAACCTCTACGATGCCGGCATAGAAGTTCTTTTCAAAGCGAGCATCTACATCATCTGTGCCGTATCCGTTGGCTAAGACTGTTGAGATATTGGCACTGGTACCATTTTCCGATGAGCCACCCAACGCACCGCCATGGTTGTAGTGTCGTGATCGGAAGAGATACCAGAACTGCGCAGCATAGAGGTTCTTATCCAACGGAATGGTGAATATGTTTTCGTTGGAGTTCTCGTTATGCACAGAGAAATTATAGCTATAATCGTCCTCCAACCGATAACCTACCTCGGCAAGTTTATCGCAATATTTGATACAGGTCTGCCAAGCGTTGAGTTTCTCACCATCGACGGTGAAAAATATCTCTTTACCGTTCCGTGGAACGCCATCAGTCCAATTATCATCACAATATATCTCGGCATTAAGAGCCAACTTAGCCAAAAGGAAATTAGCTACAGGTGTTGTTATACGACCATAGTAGTTACCCATCTTATTACTACGCTCATTTGGCAACAACTCGGCAACCTCCTGCAACTCATTCACGATAAAACGGAAAACCTCGCTACGCTCGCTCTGCACAACTTCATCCTGCGGTTGTTCATAGGATGTTACGATGGGCACTCTGCCATACATATCCATAATGTAGTAGTAGAAAAGTGCTCTCAGAGCTCGCACCTCAGCTTCGTAGGCC
>Reeses_p2__coassemble_5472_pt1 | contig 4078 bp, 5 predicted proteins | sample Reeses_p2__metabat2_low_PE_030 | metagenome-assembled genome bin Reeses_p2
GCAGTATGCCCCGCATCACCACGATGAATACATTTATCAGATGGGCCTCCTGCTCAATGAGTATGGGGCAGACTGCGAAACGGCGGTGGAATGGGCAGCCCGGCACTTTGAAGATTATCCCGACGCACCCCGCATCCTGAGGCACTGCTTCAAGGACACCTCGAAGCACGGCACCCGCACCCCGAAAGACAACAGCCGGAAAGAGTGCATCAGCCTTACCCGGCTGAAGGAATACCTGGACAAGCAGGCCGCCTTCCGCAAGAACACCGTGACCGGATTTACCGAAATCGCCTATCACACGGAACAGCCCGAATGGCAAGACCTGACCGACCGTGACCTGAATTCATTCTGGCACCACATCAACGAAGAAATCAGCTACTGCTCGCTAAGCGACATCCGCCAGCTGCTGGAGTCGGACTACGTGCCCCTCTTCAACCCCTTTACGAGCTGCCTGTCGAGCTACGACGAATGGGACGGCCAGACCGACTACATCGACCAGCTGGCCTCGATGGTGCATGCCAAGACGCCCGAAGAAGACCGCTTCTTCCACCACTACTTCAAGAAATGGTTTGTGGCCATGGTGGCGTCGCTGCTGAAGGAAAAGGTGGTGAACCACGAGATTCTGGTGCTCATCGGCCGGCAAGGCATCTTCAAGACCTCCTGGCTGAACAAGCTGCTGCCGCCCGAGCTGAACCGCTACTTCAGTCTGAAGTGCAACAATCACCACTTCACGAAAGACGATCACCTGGCCCTGTCGGAATTTGCCCTCATCTGCCTGGAAGAGCTGGATAACCTGGAGGGGGCTGTGATGACCCAGCTCAAGGCCCTGACCACCCTGCCCCACATCACCGAGCGCGCTCCCTATGCCCGCTACAAGGAAGTACGGCCCCACCTGGCCTCGCTGGCAGGCACCAGTAACCAGCACCAGTTTCTGAGCGACCCGGAAGGTACGCGCCGCTGGCTGCCGGTGGACGTGGAAAGCATCGACGACCCGCATACGCATCCCATCAACTATGCCGGCGTCTATGCGCAGGCTGTGAGCCTGGTGAAGCAAGACTACCACTACTGGCTGTCGCCCGAAGAGACCCGTGAGGTGAACGAGCACAACCGCGACTTCGAGATGCCCTGTGTGGAACGCGACCTCATTCAGACCTACTTCCGCCGCCCCATGCCTCACGAGAAAGGCGTCTTCATGACCAATGCCGAGATTCTGAAGGTGCTGCAAGAAGGCCCGCACATCACGCTGAGCAGCCTGAAGGTATCCGTCGAGATGAAGGCACTGGGCTACAAGCCGATTAAAATCAACGGCAAGCGCGGCTACCGGGTCATCCGGCTGACCGCAGAAGAAGTGGAGTTCAACCGGCATTCACTGGCCAGAGACTGTACGGAATCCATGGATTCAGCCCAGTAAATCCATGGACTGACGATTCTTAATCCATGGATAGAGAAAGCTACATCCATGGATTAAGGTTCGCCAATGGCAGCTACAATCAGCCGTACCTGTGTCGGCGTGAAGCTGCGCACCTTGCTGCTGAACCCGTTGGCACGCAACGCCTCTACCAGTTCGGGCTGCAGGCGGATCCAAGCCATGAGTTTGCGGCGGGCAGCGCCCACCGAGATATGCGGATTATAGCAGCTGGCCAGTTCGCCGATGCCGTAGCTGCGGATATGAAAATGCTCTTCTTCTGTACTGTGAATCATGATGTATCGTTTTAATTTAACAGGTACAAATATACTTATTTTTCACCTGAAAACCAACGGATTACATCAGATTATCGTGCATTATCGAGCCATTTGGTGCCGCATCGGGCAGCATCGACCGGAATCAGGTAAAGTGCCCCTTCCGTCGCAGTATATTTGCATAGTCAACGAGAGGGAAACCTCTTAATTTATTAACTTCTTAAATATATAAAACTATGATTCTCTACAAAAAGTATCAGATGAAGAGTGGCATGAACAGTTCCAAAGGCCTGTGGTACATCCGTCCGGTCATCAACCAGATGCTGGACATCGAACAGCTGGCCAAGCACATGGCCGACCACAACACCCCCTACTCGATGGGCGTGATTCGCGGCGTGCTGACCGACATGGTGGCGTGTATCAAAGAGCTGATTCTCGACGGCAAGAACGTGAAGCTGGACGACCTGGCCATCTTCTCGTGCGGCATCATCCCCGACCACGGCGCCACCTCGCCCGAAGAGCTGAAGGTATCCACCCACGTGAAAGGCGTGCGTCTGCGGGCCCGTGCCACCGGAGAACTCAGCAACAAGCAGCTGAACCTGGAAGCCGTGCTGCGCGAACAAGGCCAGTACACCGTGACCCCCACCACCGGCGGCGGTACCGACAGCGGTGAAGAAGAACCCGGAGGCGGCGGCATGTTGGGCAAACCCCTGCTCCGCTTCTCCCACCCGATTCTATTATTTATTCACTTAATCCAATACATTTATGAAAAAAACAAATGTCTGGCAAATCATCCTCAAAGTAATCATCGCCGCCGCCACGGCCGTAGCCGGAGCCCTAGGACTCCAAGCCTGCTATCACCTGTAGTCTATGCGACGCATCACTTTGCTCATCGTTCATTGTTCCGCCACCCCTGAGGGGCGGAACTTTGATTTTGAAGCCTGCCGCACGGACCACATCCGTCACCGCGGCTTCAAGGACATCGGTTACCACTACTACCTGACGCGCGACGGCGTGATTCACCGCGGGCGACGGCTGGAAACCGTGGGTGCCCACTGCCTGCACCACAACCGCCACAGCATCGGCATCTGTTACGAGGGCGGTCTGGATGCCGAGGGCCGTCCGAAGGACACCCGCACCCTGGCACAGAAAGCCTCGCTCTTGGCGTTGCTCCGTGAGCTGAAGAAGCTGTTTCCGGATGCCCTTATCGTGGGGCACCGGGATCTGAATCCGCAGAAGAGTTGCCCCTGCTTCGATGCAGCGCACGAGTATTTCGGGGTGTAAGATGGATTCTTAGCTTTTTGAGGATGGAATGAAGAACTTCCCTGCCATGAATGGATGGTGGGGAAGTTGTTGTTTAGTTTAGTATTAATCAAATTGCTCGTAGTATCGAGACAAAAACTCATCAGGCGAAAGAACAGGACAAGTTACGTCAACAAAATCTTTTAAATTTCTGGTAATAATCACATCTACGTTCTTTGTCAGGGCTGAATAATATTGCAGAGCATCCTCAAAGTCTTTAAAATTTGAAGACAAAGACCTATCCACGACAGTTTCATCATACTCTGTAATCAGAGACAACTGCCTCAAATTCCGTAGCAACAACCTAACCTGCTCAGCACCATTCTTCCTTAATATATATGCAGCGTTTGCATAAGTCAAAGGCGAAATAAAGAGAAGAATCTTTTGATTATACGCTAACGTAAAAATCTTCACTGCCTCCTTATAGAATGGTTCGCGTTTAGCTAAGAGGTCGATTACGACATTAGTATCAAGAAAAGCACGTATCATTCCTGTTTTTTCCCCAAATAAGAATAATATGTCTTTCGTCCATTCAAATCTTCATTAGGCACTGATTCACCGGCACCCAAAAGACTCTGCACAATATCAGGAACTTCATCTTGAGACCCATCCATTGTTTTGTTCATTATAACAATCCTTTTCAGATAATCTTCTATCATCTCAGACAGACTCAATCCTCTTTCCCGTGCATAAGCAGAAGCTGCATCCAAGAGGGTTTTATTCAATCCTATTTCTATGGTTACCATAATAATCCTCCAATATTCTATTATACTACAACTGCAAATCTACACTATTATTCCCTATTTCAATCGTTTTCTGTACCAATAATCGCACAAGGTATGTTAAAATCCATAAATTTTTCACCCAATATCCATTTTTCAACTACCAATTTCCGATGCAACGCACGAGTATTTCGGGGTGTAATGGTTTGGTGCAGTCTTATTTATTCAAAATACTATTATACAAATCAATATACTGCTGAAAGCATTTATCCTTGTCAAAACAAACTTCGGCCCGCTTGCGACAATCCTCTCTAGACAAAGGCTTTTCACGCAACTGACAAATAGCAGCTACCAAAGCATTCACATCTCCCTGA
>Reeses_p2__coassemble_8052_pt1 | contig 2809 bp, 2 predicted proteins | sample Reeses_p2__metabat2_low_PE_030 | metagenome-assembled genome bin Reeses_p2
GATTTGTCGAACTTTGCCAACGGATGCAGCGACGGTTCGCAGCTGGACCGCACCGTGGTGTGCCTGTCGGCGGGTACAGCAGCAGTACACCTGGCCTTGATTGGCTGTGGTGTGAAAGCTGGCGACGAGGTGTTGGTGCAGAGTTTTACGTTCTGTGCATCGTCGCACCCGATTACTTATCTGGGTGCCAAGCCGGTGTTTGTAGGTTCGGAAGCAGAAACATGGAACATGGATCCGGTGTTGCTGGAAAAGGCAATTCTGGACCGCAAGGCGGTGACTGGTAGCTACCCCAAGGCCATCGTGCCGGTGGCGCTGTATGGTATGCCGTATCGCATTGACGAAATCATGGCCATAGCAGAAAAATATGGTATTCCGGTGGTGGAAGATGCAGCCGAGGGGTTGGGCTCTCGCTTCAATGGTCAGGTTTTGGGTACCTTTGGTAAGTGTGGTGTTCTCTCGTTCAACGGGAATAAAATGATTACTACTTCGGGTGGCGGTGCGTTGATTTGCCGCTCTAAGGAAGATGCCAACGAGGTGATGTGGTATGCTACGCAGGCCCGTGATGCGTATCCGTATTACCAGCATACAGCCATCGGCTATAATTACCGTATGAGTAATGTATGTGCCGGTATCGGACGGGGGCAGATGAAGGTGGTGGATGCACACATTGCTCATCACAAGCATGTGCAGTCTTTGTATGAAGAATTGTTGAAAGAAGTACCGGGAGTACATTTGCATTGCCAGCCGGCAGATTCTCGTTATGACAGTAACTTCTGGCTGTGTGCAGCTACCTTGGATGCAGATGTGAAAATTCAGGGTCAGGAGAATGCATATAAGGAGGTTATTAAGACAGCAGTCGGTGGGGCTGCGGGGGTAATTCATGCGGTGGATTCTGCCACTACGGATTGCCAGCCGAATGAAAATGTAGAAGCCTTGCGTGTGTTTATGCTGGCCAAGAAAGTGGAATGCCGGCCGGTATGGAAGCCGATGCATAAGCAACCGGTGTATGAAGGGGCGGCAGTGTATACCAACGGAGTAGAAGAGGATATCTTTAAGGTAGGTTTCTGCTTGCCGGCCGGTCCGTATGTAACGGATGAGGATGTACGTTACATTGTGGATTGCATCAAGGAAGCTATTGTAAAATAATTGGATAGAATGGCATGATTTTTGATAAGAATTTTTTGGAGGAACTGCTGCAACAGGCGGCAGTTGCTCCTCGCTTACGGGTGAATCATGACTTGCGGAACTCGGCAGCAGACACGTCGCAGCGGATGCTGAATGCGCTGGCAGTAGGTACTGAGGTGCCTGTCCATCGCCACGAGGATACGGCTGAAACGGTGGTTTGTCTGTGCGGAAAACTGGTGGAAATTATTTACGAACAGGTAGACGGGTGTTTTGTGGAGCAGCAGCGAGTGTTGCTTTGTCCGGCCGAAGGGCTGCACGGTATGCAGGTTCCGGCAGGAGCCTGGCACACTATCGAGGTGCTGGAACCGTCGGTAATCTTCGAGGCGAAGGACGGGGCGTACAAGGGGTAGCGTGCTGACAGCTGCCGTACTACAGATGAAAGGTCTTTTTCAAAGGGGGTTCCCTTTGGGAAAGACCTTTCTTCGTTTATCCCGGTAAACGTCTGAACGGATGCCTTGCATTTTTCATAGCTATTTTTTATCTTTGTGGTAGTATTAACAAGAGTGGATTAGAAGAAAGGAGTTGAATATGATATACATAGCCAATCCTATTTATGATATTGTCTTCAAGTATCTGATGGAAGATGAGCGGGTGGTGAAGATATTATTGACTGCCTTGCTGAAGAAGCCGGTGGTAGAGGTGGAGATGCGCAAGCATGAATATACGAATGTGCAGCGGGATAAGATTTCCATGTTTCGCATAGATTTCGCCGCAAAAGTTCGTGAAGAGGATGGAAGTATTCGCTTGGTGCTGATAGAGCTGCAGAAGACGTGGCTGGAAACAGAGACCTTGCGATTTCGCCAGTATCTGGGAGCGCAGTATGCCAATCCGGACAATATGTTGAAAGAGGATGAACGGAAGAGCCGGGGTATTCCCATGGTAGCCGTTTATCTGCTGGGACATCGGGTAGGGGATATTGAAGAACCGGTGCTGTATGTAAAACATCAATCGTTCGATTATGAGGGGAATGTGGTGACGCAAGGACTTCCAGACCCGTTTGTGGATAGTCTGACGCATAACAGTATTCTGGTACAGATTCCCCGTTTGCATGGACATGTGAATAACCGCCTGGAAGAACTGCTTAGCGTGTTCGACCAGACGCGTAAGAATAAGGACAACCGTCAGGTGATGGATATAAATGAAGCGGACTATGTGGATGATGCGGAGATGATGCTGATTATTAATCGACTGGTAGCTGCAGCGGCTGATGCGCAGGTGAGACAGGATATGAATGCAGAGGATGAGTTTTTCAAAGCGATTGAAGACCGTGACACAGCCATCATGCTGCGGGATAAGCAGCTTGCCGAACAGGGGCAACAGCTTGCCGAGCAGGGTCAGCAGCTTGCCGAGCAGGGTCAGCAGCTTGCCGAGCAGGGTCAGCAGCTTGCCGAAAATCGTGCGATTATTTGGGAGTCTGCCCGTCAGATGAAGGCGGTAGGTCTTTCTGTGGAACAGATTGCTGCCATTACTAAATTGAGTAAAGCTGATATTGAGAAGTTGTGAAATAAATCGCTATCTTTGTGAAAATATCCGTAGAATATGAACGAACCGTATCAGATACCTAAGCGTAAACGCATTCCGTATGGGATGATGAATTTTGTGGATGTCCGCGAACGTGACTGCT